>Ga0316209_1000076_pt1 | contig 206867 bp, 184 predicted proteins | sample 6monopyrite_MG_FD_204945 | JGI IMG/M metagenome (GOLD analysis project Ga0316209, IMG submission 204945) | Microbial mat bacterial communities from mineral coupon in-situ incubated in ocean water Damariscotta River, Maine, United States -... | ecosystem: Environmental > Aquatic > Marine >... | reverse complement strand
TCGTCGGAATTGAAGCGAAGGAATCCGGCCACTCGCACGTGCACATCGGGCCGGTCGAACTCGGCGTCATTCATGAACGCTCCCGCACTGTGCTGCCATTGGGGCTGACCGGGGAGCAAGAATGAACTGTGTCACCCATGTGCCCGGACACGCGGAATCTGTTGCGCAGCGGCTGGTCGAGCGGTACAGATTCACAGCCCCGCCCGCAGAAAGTCAGACTCCGGCGCAGGCCCGGACGGGACCTGAGCCAGGCTCGGGGCACAGTACTGCTTGTCCACAATCCATGAGTCTCCTCCCCCGGACCCCCTCCTCCCGGGGGCTCCGCCCCCGGACCGCCGCGCTTCGCTCCAGCCAGCGTGGCGCTGGCTTCGCGCGGCTCCCCCGACCAATCCGGCAGCCACGGAGCGCTACGCCGAGGAAAGTGTCACCTAGGTGCCCGGACAGAAGTGTTACCCATGTGCCCGGTTGCACAGACACGATCCTCATCTCGATCGATGACAAGCCTGACTGGTCGATGAAGAAGGCCCGGCTGCTGCACGAGTTCATGCACGCGCAGCGCGGTTGGCTGCTCGGCGGGGATTCGCATGCGGTCGATGATTGCACCCACGCGTGGATCTGGGCGGAAACGATCCACTCCATGCTGATCCCCTGTGAGGTCGATGGGAACGTCACCTGTGCGCAGTTCCAGGCGATGCTCAACGAGTACGAGTCATTCGCCGATGCCTGCGGGCCTACGGCTGCGGAGTGCGTCATCGATGCTCCTCCGCCGTGTTGCGTGACATGGATCGGAGTGAAGTAGGTCGGACCATGACTACGAATCGAATGAAACTCGGGGTCGCCACCGTGGCGACCGTTGTCTCGGGCCTCTTCGCTCTTCTCGTTTGGGCGGGCTCAGGGCAGGGCCCCGCCGGTGCGGCGCGCGCGCCGATCACGCCTACGATGCCGAACCGTCACCTGAGGCTGGGGGGCGATGGACGGTCGATGTTGCTTCACAAGTACCCGAACGGAGTTGCTTGCACCGTGAACGTCCAGACGAAGGAGCGGGCGCTCGGCTTCCGTTGGGCCAAGGGAGGGGGCGGGTCATTGGTCGAAGAACCGGATTCGGTCACCTGGCGCCAGCAGCCCGTCCGGTATTGGCCGAACCTCGCCGAGTGGGTCTCGGACGACGTCTTGCTCGTCACAGGGGTTTCGCCGAGGACTGGAAGATCCATCCTCGAAACCTGGAGCTACGAAGTCCCTCAGGGGGCACCCGATGTGCTACCGATCAACCAGTCGAACGGGCAAGTCGATGAAGTGTGGCTGTTGCCCGAGCGCGACTCGGTCGACTTGGTGCTGGACGCTGATGAACCCAGCCGGCAGGTGATCACCTACGCGAAGGAGAACAAGGGGCGCTCTGGCCACGTCTTCGTCCGCTTCGCCTCCTCCGGGGACGTCTTCGACCTGGACTTGGATTCCGGAGCGCTGGAAGTCGTCGCATCGTCGACCGCCGGTGTCGCCCCGTTCCACGTGCCCGAACTCTCGAACCCCGGACCCTGGCGGGTCGGTGGGGTGGCCGTCGATCACCAGTCCGAGGGCTTCGTCTACAGCTTGAAGACCCACATGTACGACGCGCCGGACTCGATCCTGATTCTGCTCCTCGACTCGGACCGAAGCGGGACGATCGACTCCGTCGTGATCAACGACCCGACGGGCTACTTCCATGGCGACGAGGTCATGGATCGATTCTGATTCGCTGACCGGTACCATTGCGGCATGGACCTCGCTGCAATCCGCAACTTCGGCATCGCGGCGCACATCGACGCCGGCAAGACCACGGTCTCGGAGCGCATGTTGTTCCACTCGGGCGTGGAACGGCGCGTCGGTCGAGTTGACGAAGGCACGGCGGTGCTCGATTGGATGGCGGAAGAGCGTGAGCGCGGCATCACGATCACCGCGGCCGCCACGACGATTCCATGGCGCGGATTGACGCTGAACTTGATCGACACGCCGGGGCACGTCGACTTCACCGTCGAAGTCGAGCGCTGCATGCGCGTGCTCGACGGCGCGATCTTGGTGCTCGATGCTGTGGTCGGAGTGCAAGCGCAGTCCGAAGCCGTCTGGCGCGAGATGCGGCGTCACCGGGTTCCCGCGATCGCGTTCGTGAACAAGTGTGATCGCGCAGGCGCGGACTTCCTCGCTGCGGTCGGCACGGCGACGCGTCGCCTCGGTGTGCGCGCGATCCCGATCCAGTACCCGCTCTTCGAGGACGGCCTCGTCGTCGCGATCTACGACTTCATGCGCGGACGCTTGTGGGACTTCCGCGAACCGAACAGCGTTCACGAATCCGTCGAAGCACCGCCGCCCGCGTCCATTGCGGAAGAAGTCGGCGTGTTGCGTTCCGAACTGCTCGATACCCTCGGCGAGTTCGATGGAGAACTGTTCGAGGCGGTGGTGGAGGAACGCGAGACTCCCTTTCCGATGCTGCGCCGCGCATTGCGCCGCGCGACGTTGACGCAGGAACTCTTGCCGGTCATGTGCGGCACCGCGTTGCACGACGTCGGCATCGAACCCTTGATGGACGCCGTCGTCGATTACTTGCCGTCGCCGCTCGAAGTGCCGCCCGTGCAAGGCGTGCACCCGGCGACCGGCGAGACGTTGACGCGCCCGTGCGATCCCGCCGAGCCGCCGTGTGCGCTCGCGTTCAAGCTGCATGCGGGGCGCCACGGCGATCTGACGTTCGTGCGCATCTACTCCGGAACGATCTCGCCCGGCATGGTGCTGATGAATCCGCGCGGCAATCGGAAGGAACGCGTGCAGCTCGTGCAACGCATGCACGCCGAAGCGGGAACCTCGCTCGATCAAGCCTTCGCCGGCGACATCGTCGCGTTGACCGGGCTCAAGTGGACGAGCACTGGCGACACGCTCTGCACCAAGGAAGCGCCGATCCTGCTCGAAGTGTTGTCGTTCTCCGAGCCGGTCATCACGCGCGTCGTCGAGCCGACCAACGCGAGCGATCGCGATCGCCTCGGGCAAGCGCTCGAGCGCTTGCAACACGAGGACCCGACCTTCCACGTGTTGTTCGACGAGGCGAGCGGGCAGTGGCGGATCGCGGGCATGGGGGAGTTGCACCTCGAGGTCATGGAACACCGCCTGACCCAAGAGTTCGGCCTGACGCCGCGCGTGGGGCAACCCCGCGTGGCCTACCGCGAAGCCGTGATCCGACCGGGGCGCGGCCGCGGGCAGATCGATCGCGAGCTCGGCGGCAAGGACGCCTTCGCCGACGTCGAGCTCGAGCTGCTGCCGGACGCCGAAGCTCAGAAGCTGGTCGTCGAGTGGGGGCCGGAGTCGACGCCGGCCCCGGTCTTCCGCGAGGCGATCGAGGCGGCCCTCGTCGGCGAGTCCCAGAGCGGGCCGCGTTTCGGGCACCCGATGGTCCAAGCCAGGGTGCGCGTCCTGAGCGCGGAGACCCGCGAAGGGCGCGAGAGCGAGCTGGCCTACGTGCAGGCGGCGGTGAGCGCTCTGCGCCAAGCCCTGCAGCTCGCCAAGGCCTCCGTCGAGGAGCCGCGCATGAGCTTCGAAGTCCAGTGCCCCGCGGACTTTGCGAGCGGCATCATCGCCGACCTGAACGCGCGCGGCGCGGAGCTCGCCGAAGTCGTGGCGGAGGGGGAGAGTCGCGTGCTGCGCGGCCTGGTGCCGCTCTTCTCGATGTTCGGCTACTCGACCGCGGTGCGCTCGCTGTCCCAAGGGCGAGCCAGCTTCACGATGCTGCCGCAGGGCTACCAGACGGTGTCCGAGTCGGAACTCGTCGCGCGCGGCATGGTCTGGGCCTGAGGGACCGGAGGCTCGATCCGGCCTCGATCGGCTCGGGCGCTGTTCCCGCCCGGTCGCAGCCGTTTGCAGGAAAATCACCCAATGTGCTGCTTCTCTCTAGCGCAGCGTTGACGCTGCGGGGGGCCACTGCTATTTTGCTCGGCCCTTTGGCGGGGAATCGGCTTTGCCGGGACCCTGCGGAACCCACGTACAACGACCAACTGAACTGCTGCTCGCCTCGGCGCGCGGCACCGCCACGCACGCATGAAGGACAAGATTCAAATCCGGATGGAGGCCTACGATCACGAGGCGCTGGACCAGTCCTGCCTCGACATCGTCGACACGGCCAAGCGCACCGGAGCTCGCGTGGCGGGACCGATCCCGCTTCCGACTCGCATCGAGCGCTACACCGTCCTGCGATCGCCCTTCATCGACAAGAAGTCGCGCGAGCAGTTCGAGATCCGCACGCACAAGCGCCTGATCTACATCTCGGAGCCGACCACCCAAACGGTCGACTCGCTCAGCTCCCTGAACATGCCCGCGGGCGTGGACATCCGCATCAAGGCCTAGGCCGAGATGTTCGCGGCGCCCGCGCGCTGCGATCCCGGCGCCTGCGCGCTGTGACGGATCCTGCAACCGACTGCCGCACTGAGTGCCGTGACGTTCCGCGCCACGGCCATCTGTCTCCCCTCAATCAACCGGTGACGACGCTGCCAGCGTGACGACCTTCGAGTCGTTGTTGCGGGTGGCCTTCGCGAGAGCCGCTCTCGAACGTCGAAGTCGCCGCTGTTCCTTACTTTTCATCGAAGCCGCGTGGCCACGCGTCGCCCCCTCCGCCCGGAACATCCGAGCGGAAGAGGCCCGGGGTCGAACCGGCAGCAGCAACCAACGGGTTCAAGGAATCATGACGCTGATCCTAGGACGAAAACGAGGCATGACTCAGCTCTTCGCTGAGGACGGCACGGTCACTGGAGTGACCGTTGTCGAAGCCGGTCCGTGTGTCGTGACGCAGGTCCGCACGCAGGAGAAGGACAACTACTCCGCAGTGCAGATCGGCTTCGAAGACGTGCGAGATAGCCTCGTTGCGAAGCCCCAGCGCGGGCACTTCAAGCAGAACGGGGTCGCGCCCAAGCGCTTCCTCCGCGAAGAACGCCTCGCGAAGCCCGCCGAGCACTCGGTGGGGGATGTGATCGCATGCGATGCCTTCGGTAACGGCGACCTCGTCGACGTGACCGGCACGACCAAGGGTCGCGGCTTCGCCGGTACGATCAAGCGACACGGCTTCTCGCGCGGCAACGAGACCCACGGCTGCATGAACGTGCGCCGTCCGGGTTCGATCGGTTGCTCGGCCTACCCCTCGCGGGTCATGAAGGGCATGCGCTCTTCGGGTCACTACGGCGCGAAGCGGCACACCACGAAGAACCTCGAGGTGATGCAGGTCGACACCACGCGCAACTTGCTGTTCATCAAGGGTGCCATCCCCGGCCCCCCGAACGGTTTCGTTCAAGTCCGCACAGCCCGCACGGGCATCAAGAAGGGCTGAGCCAGATGAAGGTCAAGAGCTACAAGTCCGGCAGTGTCGGCCAGGTCGAATTCGACGAGAAACCCTTCGGTGAGAAGGTCCTCTATCGCACGCTGAAAGACGCGGTCGTGATGTTCCAGGCGAACCAACGCCAGGGCACCGTCAAGACCAAGACGCGCGGCGAAGTGAAGGGCACGAACAAGAAGCCCTACCGCCAGAAGCACACCGGTCGCGCTCGCGCCGGCGACGTCAAGTCGCCCATCTGGCGTGGCGGCGGAACCGTCTTCGGTCCGCGCCCCCGCGACTACTCCTATCACATGCCGGTCAAGGCCCGTCGTGTCGCGCTGCGCAGTGCGCTCGCCGGCAAGCTGGCCGACAACGAAGTGGTCGTCGTCGAGCTCGGTGACTTCAGCGCGCCCTCCGCGAAGGCCGCCCGCAAGGTGCTCGCCGATCTCGGCAGCCCGCGTCGCGCCGTCCTCGTGCTGGCTGACCGCAACGAGAACGTCTGGAAGTCCTTCCGGAACTTTCCGCTGCTCAAGGTCCGCATCGCCGCTGAACTCTGCGCTCACGACGTCGTGACCGGTGGGGTGATCATCGCGGAAGCCGGGGCCCTCGAGGCCGTGGCCGAGCGTGTCGGACCTGGCGGCACCAAGAAGGTCGCCAAGCACCACGGAGAGCAGAAATGACTTCGATCGACCGCATGTACCGGGTGATCCGCAAGCCGCACATCACCGAGAAGGCCTCGGACGGCACCGCCGTTCGCAACGCTTACACCTTCCGCGTCCCGGTGGACGCGAACAAGGTCGAGATCCGTCAGGCCGTCGAGAAGCTCTTCGGTGTGCAGGTCATGGGTGTCAACACCCTGACCGTGAAGGGCAAGGCGCGCCGTCGGGGCTACAGCGCCGGCCAGGTTCCGGATTGGAAAAAGGCGATGGTTGTGCTCAGCGAAGGCCAAACCATCGACGTGCTCTAGCGGCGCAGTAGGAGAACGACGTGGGAATCAAAAAGTACAAGCCGACATCGCCGGGACGCCGACACGGAAGCGTGCTCGACTTCGCGGAGATCACGAGCACCAAGCCTGAGAAGAGCCTGCTCCGTCCGCTCAAGAAGACGGGTGGTCGCAACAACCACGGACGCATCACTTGCCGTCACCGTGGTGGTGGAGCGAAGCGCCGCTATCGCGTGATCGACTTCAAGCGCAACAAGCACGAGGTTCCGGCCCGCGTGGCGACGATCGAATACGATCCGAACCGCTCGGCGAACATCGCGCTGCTGCACTACGCCGACGGCGAGAAGCGCTACATCCTGGCGCCCCTCGGCCTCGAGGTTGGACAGACCATCACGGCCGGTCCCAACGCCGAGCCCGCGACCGGCAACTCGATGCCGCTCCAGAACGTGCCCATCGGTTTGCAAGTGCACAACATCGAGCTGCAGATCGGCCGTGGCGGTCAGATCTGTCGCTCGGCGGGCAGCAGCGCGCAGCTGATGGCTCGCGAAGGCAACTACGCAGTCATCCTGATGCCCTCGGGCGAGCTTCGCCGCGTGCACGTCAACTGCAGCGCGACGATCGGCCGCCTCGGCAACACGGATCATCAGAACGTCAAGCTCGGTAAAGCGGGCCGCAAGCGCCACATGGGCCGTCGCCCGTCGGTGCGTGGTACCGCGATGAACCCGGTCGACCACCCCATGGGTGGTGGTGAAGGCCGGACCGCTGGTGGACGTCACCCCTGCGGCCCGACAGCGGTGCTCTCCAAGGGTGGACGCACGCGCTCGCGCAGCAACCCCAGCAACAAGTTCATCATTCGCCGGAGGAAGAAGTAGGCATGGGACGCAGCACTAAAAAGGGCCCCTACATCGACGTCAAGTTGGCCAGGAAGGTCGACGCGATGGACGAGGGCGGAGCCAAGCGCTCACCGATCAAGACGTGGGCGCGGGCTTGCACCATTCCGCCCAACTTCGTCGGGCACACGTTCATGGTCCACAACGGCAAGATCCACGTGAAGGTCCACGTGACCGAAGACATGGTCGGGCACAAGCTGGGCGAGTTCTCGGTGACCCGCAACTTCCGTGGTCACACGAACAAGAAAGAGGGCCTCAAGGCCCGGTAGGTGTGACGATGACCACGACCGAATTCACAGCCAAGCACAACTACGCGCGCATCACCGCGCGCAAGGCGCGACTGATCGCGGACGAGATCCGCGGTCGCTCCGCCAACCAGGCGCTCGAGCTCTTGCAGTTCTCGCCCAAGCGTGCCGCCGCCTTCTACTTGAAGGTGCTTCGTTCCGCCCTGGCCAATGCGAGCCAGGACGAGGACGTGAACCTCAACCGACTCTTCGTCTCGGACTGCCGTGCTGACGACGGGCCGATGCTCAACAACCGCCTTCGTTGGCGTCCGGGCCCGCAGGGTCGCGCGATGCCGTTTGCGAAGAAGACCAGTCATCTGACCGTTCGGGTCAAGGAGACGCCCGCCGAATAGGCTGGGCGAAGGAGACAAGAACATGGGTCAGAAGGTTCACCCCACCGGCTATCGCGTCGCGATCATCGAGCCGTGGAGCTCGCGCTGGTACGCCGGCAAGAAGGACTTCGGCAAACTGCTTCTGCAGGACAAGAAGATCCGGGACTATGTCCGCAAGGAATTCGGGTCCGCCGGCATCCCGCGCATCGAGATCGAGCGCACCGGCGAAGCCGTCAACGTGATCATCTACTCCGCGCGTCCCGGCGTTCTCGTCGGTCGCAAGGGAGTTCGGGTCGAGGCGCTCAAGAAGGAACTGCAGGACGTGACCGGCAAGACCGTTCACCTCACCCTGCACGAGATCAAGCGTCCCGAACTCGAGGCGCGCCTCGTCGCCGAGGTCATCGCGGAAGCCCTGCAGAAGCGCATGGCGTTCCGTCGCGCGATCAAGCGTGCGATCCAGACGACTGTTCAAGCCGGCGCGCTCGGTGTGAAGGTCGAAGTCTCGGGTCGCCTCGGTGGCGCCGAGATGGCGCGCACCACCAAGGAACGTCACGGCCGCGTGCCGCTTTCGACGCTCCAAGCTCACATCGACTACGGTCTGGCGCTCGCTCGCACCACCTACGGGATCATCGGCTGCAAGGTCTGGATCTACAAAGGTGACATCGAACGCGGCAAGAAGATCGATTACCGGCAGACTCAGAGCATGACCGGTCGCACCGAGCGCCCCCGCTTCGGCGGCGGCCGTGGTGGTGGACGCGGCGGCGACAACCGCGGCGGCCGCGGTAGGGGAGAGCGCTGATGGCAATGATGCCCAAGAGGGTCAAGCACCGGAAGGTGTTCCGCGGTCGCGTGAAGGGTCTCGCTACGCGAGGCAACCGCGTGAACTTCGGAGACTACGGTCTAATGGCTCTGGACTACGGTTGGATGAGCGGTCGTCACATCGAGGCTGGTCGCGTTGCGGCCAACCGTGCGACCGGTGGCGCGGCCAAGATTTGGATCCGCGTTTTCCCGCACAAGCCCATCTCCTCGAAGCCCGCGGAAACGCGGATGGGCAAGGGTAAGGGGGACGTGGACTTCTGGGCCGCTGAGATCAAGCCCGGCAAAATCCTGTTCGAGCTTGGCGGCGTGCCTGAAGAGAAGGCGAAACTCGCCTTCAAGCGCGTGGCGCACAAGATGCCTGTCAAGGTGAAGATGGTGAAGCGAGTCCCGACTACCTAAGGGGGCGTTAGCTATGAAGATCGACGAAATCAGAAGTAAGACCGACGCCGAGCTCGACTTCGAACTCGACAAGGCGAAGAAGGAACTCTTCGAGCTGCGCATGAAAGCCAGCACGCAGAGTATCCAGAGTCCGGCCGAAATCACGAACCTGCGTCGTGGGATCGCTCGTATGAACACCATCCTCCACGAGCGGGCCATCGGGCTCCGCGGTCAGGAGCCCCGCTAGTTATGGACCTCCAACGCAACAGCCGTCGCGTGCTGCGCGGAACCGTTTCCAGCGACAAGATGGACAAGACCATCACTGTCGTCGTGGAACGCCTCCTGCAGCACCCCAAGTACTTGAAGTACATGCGGCGCAACAAGAAGTACCACGCTCACGATGAGACCAACGACGCCAACATCGGCGACGTGGTCGAGATCATCGAGTGTCGCCCGATGAGCAAGAACAAGCGCTGGCGTCTCGCCACGGTTGTCGAGCGCGCCGTCCTCGCCGATGGGGGTGCACTGTGATTCAGATGCAGACTTACCTCGACGTCGCGGACAACACCGGCGCGAAGCAGGTCCAGTGCATCAAGGTGCTGGGCGGCACGCACCGTCGCTACGCCAGCCTGGGCGACGTGATCGTCGCTTCGGTCAAGAAGGCCATCCCCGGCTCGGAAGTGAAGACGGGAACCGTGGTCAAGGGCGTGATCGTTCGCGTCAAGAAGAACACGCGCCGGTCCGACGGATCGTACGTGCGCTTCGACCGCAACGCGCTCGTCCTCGTCGACGGCGAAGGCAACCCCAAGGGAACGCGCATCTTCGGCGCGGTCGCTCGCGAGCTTCGCGATCGCCGCTTCATGAAGATCGTCTCCCTCGCTCAGGAGGTGGTGTGATGCACGTCCGTAAAGGTGACATGGTCATCGTCGTCGCCGGCAACGACAAAGGTCGCACCGGTGAAGTCCAGAGCGTGAACCGCGAGCGCAACCGCGTTGTCGTCGAAGGCGTCAACGTGCGTTGGAAGCACCGCAAGGCCACGCAGCAGAATCCGCAAGGCGAGCGCCTCCAGCTGGAGTGCGCGGTTCACGCCAGCAACGTGATGCACCTCGACCCCCAGACCGGGAAAGGTGTGCGTCGCCGCGCGACGCAAGAGAACTAACGATGGCACCCCGTCTCAAAGAGAAGTTCGAGGGCGACGTCAGGTCGTCGCTGCAAGAGCGCTTCGGAATCAAGAACGTCAACGCAATCCCGCGTCTCACCAAGATCGTGGTGAACATGGGCGTGCATGGCGCGGTCGAAAACAAGTCGAAGGTCGACTCCGCCGCGCGCGACATGGGCATCATCACGGGCCAGCGCCCGACGATCCGCCTGTCGCGCAAGGCCATCTCGGGCTTCAAGCTGCGCGAGAACATGCCGATCGGCTGTGCTGTCACGCTGCGCCGCGAGCGCATGTGGGAGTTCGCTGACCGCCTGCTCACCGTCGCCCTTCCTCGTATCCGCGACTTCCGCGGTGTGAAGACAAAGCTCGACGGCCGCGGCAACTACACGCTCGGTCTGAGCGAACAGTCGATCTTCCCGGAAATCGAGTTCGACAAGATCGACTTCCAGCAGGGCATGGACATCACGTTCGTGACCACCGCGCCGAACGACGAGCAGGGCTACGCGCTGCTGCACGAGCTCGGCATGCCCTTCTCTGACCAGCACGACGACAAGAACTAGCCATGGCCAAGACCTCTCTGATCGTCAAGTCGCAGCGCACGCCGAAATTCAAGGTTCGCGGGTACACCCGCTGCCTGATGTGTGGCCGTTCGCGCGCCGTCTACAAGAAGTTCAAGATCTGCCGGATCTGTCTCCGCGAGCACGCGTTGCTCGGTGAGATCCCCGGAATGCGGAAGGCCTCCTGGTAGGAGGGCAGAGACCATGCTGAACGATCCCATCGCTGACATGCTGACGCGCATCCGGAACGCCAACCGGATCTCTCGCAACAAAGTCACCATGCCTGCATCCCGACTCAAGGTCGGCATTGCTGAAGTCCTCATGCAAGAGGGCTTCATCGAGAAGTACTCGGTCGTCGAAGGCTCGCCCGCGAGCACCCTCGAGATCGCTTTGAAATACGGGCCCGACGGCGAGCAGGTGGTGCGATCGATCGATCGCATCAGCAAGCCCGGTTGTCGTCGTTACATGGGAGCCAAGGAGATCCGCCCCGTTCTGAACGGACTGGGCATCTACGTGATCTCGACTCCCAAAGGCGTGATCTCCGACCGAACTGCGCGCGCGCAGAACGTCGGTGGCGAGATCCTCTGCAAGGTGTGCTGATCCATGTCCCGCATCGGTAAGAAGACCATCACCATCCCCGCTGGGGTGGAGATCAAAGTCGGAGCCATCCGCGACCTGACGGTCAAGGGTCCTCAAGGAACGCTGGGCATCACCCTGCGCCCTGAGGTCGAAGTGGCGATCGACGGCAACGAAGCGACCGTGTCTGCCAATGGCAGCGGCTCGTCGCGTCAGTCCCGTGCATTCCACGGCATGACGCGCGCGCTGCTCTCCAACATGGTGGACGGCGTCACCAAGGGCTTCGAGCGCAAGCTCGAGATCCAAGGTGTCGGTTGGAACGCCCAGTCCGCCGGCGCGAAGATCACGCTGAACATCGGCTTCTGCCACCCGGTCGTGATCGACATGCCCAAGGGTGTCACCTGTGAATCTCCCAGCCCGACCACCATCGTCCTCAAGGGCGCGGACAAGCAAGCCGTGGGTCACACCGCTGCTGTCATCCGCTCCGTGCGGCCCCCCGAACCCTACAAGGGCAAGGGCATCCGCTACGAAGGTGAATACGTCCGCCGCAAATCCGGCAAGAGCTTCGGTAGCTAGTCATGAAGCCGCTCCAGCTAAAGAACAAGAAGCGCCTTCGGCGCAAGCAATCCATCCGTGCCCGAATCCGTCGGGACACGAGTCTTCCCCGTCTGTCGGTCAGCCGCTCCTTGAAGCACTTCACGGCGCAGATCATCGACGACGCGACGGGGAACACCCTGTGTTCGGTGACGAGCACTGGAAAGGCCGCGGGCGACCAGCTCGGCGGAAAGACCAAGACCGAGCGCGCCAAGCTGCTCGGAAGCGAGCTCGGCTCGAAGGCCAAGGGCAAGGGCATCGAAAAGGTGGCCTTCGACCGCGGTGCTTCGACCTATCACGGTCGCGTCAAGGCATTCGCCGACGCTGCCCGTGAAGCCGGCCTCCAGTTCTAAGCAGTCACTTCGAGCGCAAGCGAAAGAGAACCATGAAACGCAAGTTCGAATACCTCGACTCGGTTGAAGTCGATGAGCTCGGTGAAGTCACCGAAGCCCTCGTCAAGGTGAACCGCTCCGCAGCTGTCGTGAAGGGTGGCCGTCGCTTCTCCTTCTCGGCGCTCTCGGTCGTCGGCAACCGCAAGGGTGTCGTCGGCTATGGCTTCGGTAAGGCCCGTCAGGTCCCCAACGCCATCGAGAAAGCCGCCAAGGACGGACGCAAGCACCTGCAGCGCGTCCCCGTCACGGAGAACGGCGCGATCCCGCACGAGGTCACCGGACGCTTCTGCGGCTCGATGATTCGCCTGCTGCCCGCTTCGGCTGGTACCGGCATCATCGCCTGTTCGTCGGTGCGCGCTGTCTGCGAGATGGCCGGCATCTCGAACATCCTCACCAAGTCATACGGGTCGACCAACCCGATGAACCTCATCAAGGCCACCCTCGACGCCTTGGCCCAGCTGCGCACGCGCGAGCAGGTCAAAGAGCTGCGGGGCATCGAGCTCGGGAGCTGAACCGATGGATCTCAAGACAGTTCTCTCCAAAGGCACGGCCTACGAGAAGCGGAACCGCATCGGTCGCGGTACCGGTTCGGGTAGCGGCAAGACCAGTGGTCGCGGCCACAAGGGTCGCGGGCAGCGTTCCGGCGCCAATCGTCGTCCCGGCTACGAAGGTGGTCAGATGCCCATCTACCGTCGCGTGCCCAAGCGCGGCTTCACGAACGCGCGCTTCCGTACCCTGTACACCGTGATCAACGTCGGTCACCTGTCGGCCTTCCCGGCCGGCTCGACCGTCGACCTGAACGCCGTGTTGGACGCCGGACTCGCGAGCATGAACACGCCGCTGTTCAAGGTGCTCGGCAACGGCGACTTCGACGTCAAGCTGACCGTTCGCGCTCAGAAGTTCTCGAAGAGCGCCGTCCAGAAGATCGAGGCCGCCGGTGGAACCGTCGTCTACCTCGATGACAAGGGCGCCGAGCAGGCTGAAGGAGCCGCGAACTAGTGGAGGGCTCCTTCCTCAATTTCATCCGAGTCAAGGAGACACGGGAGAAGATCGTTACGACGCTTCTCCTGTTGCTCGTCTACCGACTTGGTTTCCAGATCCCGATCCCCGGGATGAACGTCGCTTTCCTCAGTGAGAGCGTGGGAAACCAGTTCTTCGGCATGGTCAGCGCGCTGACCGGTAGCGCCATCGGTCAGACCAGCATCTTCTCCCTGGGCATCATGCCCTACATCTCCGCCTCCATCATCTTCTCGATGCTGGGCAAGATCAGCCCGGCGATCGAGGCGATCCAGAAGGAGGGGGCCTCCGGACAGAAGAAGATCAACCAGTGGACGCGCTTGTCGGTGGTACCGATCGCGATCCTGCAGGGCATCTTCGTCTACACCGGCATCTTCATGCAGAACCCCCAGATGATCGACCCCTCCATGCAGGGGCACTCTCTGGCGCTCGGCTTGACGGTGATCTTGGCCCTGCTCGCCGGTGCGATGTTGGTCATGTGGATCAGCGAACTGATCACGGAGCACGGCGTCGGCAACGGCGCGTCCCTGATCATCATGGGCGGTATCATCGCCACCCTGCCCTCGGCCATCATGCGGATCGCCGACAGCCAGGAGTTCTGGCAGACGATCCTCTCTCTGATCGCCGTCTGGGTCGCGACCGTCTTCGTGGTGGTCTACATCCACAAGGGCGAGCGACGCATCCCGATTCAATACGCTCGACTGACCCGTGGACGTCGCGTCTACGGCGGCCAGCGCCACTACCTGCCCCTGAAGGTCAACATGGCCGGCGTGATGCCGATCATCTTCGCCTCGGTGCTGTTCGTGGTGCCCGGCTTGGTCTTCGAGTGGTTCGGCTGGGTCACCTTGCGAGACATGTTCCAGGACCAGACGCACGTGCTCTACGTGGCGCTCTACGTGTCCCTGGTCTTCGCGTTCTGCTTCTTCTGGAACCGCCTGATGTTCCAGCCGGACGAGATCGCGAACAACCTTCGCGAGCACGGCGCTTTCATCCCCGGCATCCGTCCGGGCGTGAAGACCGCCGAGTACCTCTCCGCCACCTTGACCCGGATCACCTTGGCGGGCGCGGCCTTCCTGGCGATCATCGCGGTCTTCCCGGCGTTCGTGACGCCGCGCAGTCTGCCCGATCAGTCGATGGTCTACTTCCTCGGCGGCACCTCGGTGCTGATCGTCGTGGGTGTGGCGCTCGAGCTGGTCGACCGTCTGAAGGCGCAAGCGATCATGAAGGGCTACAAGGAAGAAGCCGGCGGCGACGAAGCCGGTGGCGGACCCAACTGGTCGCGTAAGAGCCGCAGAGGTCAAGCATCGTGAGTGATCGCCGCGTCGTCATCTTGCTGGGCCCTCCCGGGGCCGGCAAAGGCACACAGGCCGTCCGCTTGTCGGCGGGCCTGGGGTTGCCTCATGTGTCGACGGGCGATTTGTTCCGCGAGAACCTCTCGAACTCGACCGAACTCGGCAAGCGCGCCAAGGGCTTCATGGAAGCGGGCCAGCTCGTTCCGGACGAGCTCGTGCTCGAGATGCTCTTCGACCGCGTGTCGAAGCCGGACTGCGCCGAGGGCTACCTGCTCGACGGCTTTCCCCGCACCATCCCGCAAGCCGAGGCGCTCGACGTCCGACTGGCGGGGGAGGACACGGCAGCGCTCTTGCTCGAAGTCGACGACAGTCTGATCGTCGGCCGAGCTGCGGGTCGCCTGCTGTGCAAGTCCTGTGGTAACATCCAGCACTTGGAGTACGCGCCTCCTGCGAAGGCAGGCGTGTGCGACCAGTGTGGTGGTGAACTTCACCGCCGCAAGGACGACGAGCCGGAGGTGGTGCGCGAGCGCCTCGTGGTCTACCACGATCAAACCGCCCCGCTCGTCGGCTTCTATGAGAACAAGGGTCAGCTCCGACGTGTGAAGGGCGACCAATCACCGGACGCTGTCTACGCCGACCTCCTGCAATGCCTCGAGGGAGTCGTCTGATGGCTAAAGAAGAACCGATTGTTCTCGAAGCGATCGTGACCGAGGCGCTGCCTAACGCACGCTTTCGGGCACAGCTCGAGAACGGTCACGAGATCATGGCTCACGTCAGCGGAAAGATGCGGATGCACTACATCCGGATCATGGCCGGTGACAAGATCACGGTCGAGATGTCCCCGTACGACCTGACTAAAGGCCGCATCATCTCGCGCGGCGATCGCAGACCGCGAAGGAGACGTAAGTAGATATGAAAGTCCGAAGCAGTGTTCGACGGATGTGCAGCAGCTGCAAGATCGTCCGCCGTCGCGGTGTCTTGAGAGTGATCTGTAGCTCTGACCCGCGTCACAAGCAGCGCCAAGGCAAGTGAGCCCTTTGGCATACCGAACAACCGACCCCAGAACCGACCGACGGAGCGATCCATCATGCCGCGTGTAGTTGGCGTAGACATTCCGAACAACAAGCGCCTCGATGTCGCTCTCACCTACGTGTATGGGGTGGGGCGCGTCACGGCGACCAAGGTCTGTGAAGAGCTGCGGCTCGATCCGACCATGCAAGCTCGTGACCTGACTGAAGAGCAGCTGACCAACCTCGCGACGCACCTCGAGAAGGTGTACGTGATCGAAGGTTCCCTGCGTCGTCAGATCGCCGCCGCGATCGCGCGTCTGCGGGACATCGGCAGCTATCGCGGACTGCGCCACCGTCGCGGTCTTCCCGTCCGAGGCCAGCGCACGCGTACCAACGCGCGCGGTCGCAAGGGTCCGAAGAAGACCGTTGCCGGCAAGAAGTCCGTCAAGGGCATGAAGTAACAGAGACAACTGATGGCCAAGTCGACCAAGCGCAAAGCCCGCAAGAACGTCAATCGCGGGATCGTGCATATCAAAGCTTCTTTCAACAACACTCTCGTGACCATCACGGACACGGGTGGTGCGACCATCTCGCGCAGCTCTGCTGGTGCGATGGGCTTCAAGGGCACTCGCAAGAGTACGCCCTTCGCCGCTCAGCGTGCCTCGGACACGGCGGCACACAACGCCATGCGCAACGGCATGAAAGAAGTCGACGTGCGGATCAAAGGTGCCGGCTCCGGCCGAGAATCCGCCGTTCGCGCCCTCTCCAACGCGGGACTCAAGGTTCATTCGATCCAGGACGTCACGCCCCTCCCGCATAACGGATGCCGCGCTCGCAAGCGCCGGCGCGTTTGATCGAACAGGAAGTCTGATCAATGGCTCGATACATCGGAAACAAGTGCAAGCTCTGCCGTCGTGAAGGCATGAAGCTGTTCCTCAAGGGACAGCGCTGCTTCACCGACAAGTGCGCTCTCTCTCGCCGGGACTACCCGCCGGGAGTTCACGCTCAGAAGCGCAGCAAGGTCACCGACTACGGTGTCCGTCTGCGCGAGAAGCAGAAGCTGAAGCGCATCTACGGAGTGCTGGAGCGTCAGTTCCGCCTCTACTTCAAGGAAGCCGAGCGCCTCAAGGGCAACACGGGTGAGAACCTGCTGATGCTGCTCGAGCGTCGTCTCGACAACGTGGTGCTGGCCAGTGGCTTCGCACTCTCGCGCAACCACGCGCGTCAGCTCATCAACCACGGTCACTTCATGATCAACGACAAGCGCGTCGACATCGCTTCCTTCCAGGTCCGCCCCGGTGACGTGCTCAAGCCGTCCTCCAAGGAGAAGACCAAGAAGATCGTCGGAGACGCCGTCGAAGTGAACAAGTCTCAACCCGTCCCCGCATGGCTGTCGGTCTCCGGCGACGCGATGGAGGCCAAAGTGAACGGCATCCCGCGCCGCGAGGACGTCCCGCACCCGATCCAAGAACAGCTGATCATCGAGCTCTGCTCGAAGTAGGGAACCTCATGAGGATTCGTTGGCGTAACTTCGAACTGCCCAGCCGGGTCACACCGGATAGCGACAGTCTGAGCAACGAGTTTGGTCGCTTCGTGATCGAGCCGTTCGAGCGTGGCTTTGGCCACACCATCGGCAACGGCTTGCGCCGTGTGCTGCTCTCGTCCATCGAGGGAACCGCCATCACGGCGGTGAACATCGAAGGCACCTCACACGAGTTCGACTCGTTGGAAGGCGTCTATGAAGATGCGACGGACATCATCCTGAATCTGAAGCGACTTCGGATTCAGTACAACGGCGACGAGCCGATCACCTGCCGCATCTCGTGCACCGAGAAGGGCGAGGTCACGGGGGCCGATGTGGTCTGTGAAGGCGGTGCGACCGTCGTGAACACGGACCTGCACATCGCGACCCTGACCATGGAGACTGAGTTCAACGTCGAGCTCAAGGTCGCCAAGGGACGTGGCTACGTGCCGGCGGAAGAGAACGCGGAGACCACCCAGGAACTGGGCACGATCCCCGTCGACTCGATCTACTCGCCGGTGCACCGTGTGCGTTACTCGATCGAGGCCACGCGCGTCGGCAAGTTGACGAACTACGATCGCCTCGTGCTCGAGATCTGGACCGACGGTACGACGAGCCCCCAGATGGCTCTCGTCGAAGCGGCGAAGATCTATCGCAAGCACCTCAACCCCTTCGTGCTGTTCGACAGCGACGCGAGCGAGGAACTGCTCCCCGAGTCGCCTTCGACCTCGGAGTTCAACCCGGCAAACCAAGAGTCGAACGAGCTGCGCGATCGCCTGAGCGAATCGCTCTCCGAGCTCGAGCTCTCGGTGCGCGCACGGAACTGCCTCGATGGGGCCAACCTGCGGACGCTCGGTGACCTGGTCTCCTTGTCCGAGAACGAGGTGATGAACCTCAAGAACCTCGGCAAGACCAGTCTGACCGAGATCAAATCGAAACTGGCGGAGCGAGGCCTGAGCCTCGGGATGCAGATCTCCTAGCTGCCACCAGCTGCTAGACAAGAGAGACCGATCACATGCGACACCGCGTTAAAGGCTTCAAGCTCGGCAGGACGGCTAGCCACCGCACGGCGATGCAGCGCAATATGGCTGCCTCGCTCATCGAGCACGAGCGAATCATCACCACCGTGACGAAGGCGAAAGCGCTGCGTCCGGTCATCGAGAAGTTGATCACGACCTCGAAAGAGGCCAGCGTCCACAACCGCCGCCGCGCGTTCGCCGCGCTGCGGTCGAAGGAAGCCGTGAGCAAGCTGTTCGAGGTGCTCGGCCCGCGCTTCAAGGATCGCCCCGGCGGTTACTGCCGCATCCTCAAGCTCTCGAAGCCTCGCCTCGGCGATGCCGCGGAGCGAGCGATCATCGAGTTCGTCGAGCGCACCCCGGCCACTGCCGGCGCCGGCGCCGACGCCGAGTAGTCACGGGCCCGCGAGGTCCGCGAGAATCAGGGCGCTCGACCGTTCACGGTCGAGCGCCCTTCCTTCGTGTCCGTGCCGAGTCGTCGACGGCTCGTCATGAGCTCGCGGGCGACCCAGGGGCGCGTTCGCGATGAAGAGGGCGCGAACCATGGCGAGCCAGGTCGGGTCCCTGGGCGGGCGGGGGACTGAGGGTCTCCCCAACTTAGGTCTACTCAGACTTGAACTTTCGAGGGGTCAGCGGGGTTGGTAACGACGGGGACGTGCTCCCCGTCTTCTTGTTCTCTGAGCGAAGCTCCGTTGAGCAGGAGCCTCCCGGGAGGGTTCGAGGCGGCAGCCTCTACGGACGCCGGCGTTCGATCGCCGAGGGACCGGTGCGGCCGGACGTGGTTGTAGTCGTCACGCCAGGCGGCGACGACCGCGCGTGCGTGGTCGAGGCTCGTGAACCAGTGTTGGCCGAGACACTCCTCGCGAAACTTCCCGTTGAAGCTCTCGACGAAGGCGTTCTGCACCGGCTTGCCGGGCTCGATGAAGTGAAGCTTCACGCCGCGCTCCCACGCCCATTGGTCGAGCGCCTTGCTCGTGAATTCGGGCTCTCCTGCCCGTTTAGTGGGTGGCTGGCGGGCCTGGAGAGGCTTCAGGAGGTCGATGCGTGCCGTTGGCGGCCGATTCGGGTGCCTGGGGGACCGTCCGAGGAGTGTCCCGGTCATGACGAGTCCCTCAGAGCTGGTCGCCACCTCATGCTCTCGGCTTGAGAGCACCCCCGAGAGCCTTGAATGAGCCCCTGGAGCCCTCCAACGAGTGTTTTCTCCCGGCCCCTCCCCTCACCCACAAGGGGGAGGGGCCGGGAGAAGACCCCCCGAGCACCCACTAAACGGGCAGGAGAGCCTGAATTCGGGACCGTTGTCCATGACGATAACTTGTGGCCAGCCGTGCCGCGCAGCGGCACGGTCGAGCACGCGTCCGACACGTTCGCCGGGCAACGAGAAGTCCACCTCTTGCGCGACCGAGTATCGGCTGCAGTCGTCGATGACGTTCAGCACACGAATCGCACGGCCGTCATGCAGACCGTCCGACATGAAGTCCATGGACCAGCGCACGTGCGGCACGCTCGGCGTCGCCACGGCCTGACGCGGAGCGCTTCCAGCCACTTTGCGCTTTCTACGGCGCCGAATCTGCAGCTTCTCTTCCACGTAAATGCGGTGCGTGCGCTTGTGGTTCACCTCGAAGCCCTCGCGTCGTAGCATGATGTGGATGCGCGGGCAGCCGAAGCGCGGGCGTTCGACCGAGAGCTCGCGCATGCGTTGGCGGAAGCCTTCCGGCTCGCGGCGCACGCTTCGGTAACTCCACACGGACCTCGGTAGCCCCACGAGTCGGCAGGCTCGGCGTTCGCTCATGTCGAACTTGCCGCAGGCGTGTTCAACGGCCTTGCGCCTGCTCGCGGGGCTCACCACTTTTTTGAAACGATGTCCTTCAGGACGGTGATGTCGAGCGCCTGGTCGGCGACGATGCGCTTCAGACGGCCGTTCTCTTCCTCGAACTGCTTCAGCCGTTTGGCTTCGCTCACCTCGAGACCGCCGTACTTCTTGCGCCAGTTGTAGAAGGTCTGGCTGCTGATGCCGTGGCGGCGGATCAGCTCGCCGGTCGGCATGCCGGCTTCGGACTCCTTGAGGATCGCGACAATCTGTTCCTCGGTGAATCGGCTCTTGCGCATGGGGGCTCCTTGGGTCGGTTCTACCCGAAGAGTCCAGGTTCAGGTGGACCGGCTTGCGGGGATACCCTCAGGACCGCGGTGGTGTGGCGTGAGCAGCGAGCCCGCGCGGGGCCGAGCGCGAAGGTCTCGAAGCGACCGCAATCTCCTCGAGACGGGCGCGAACCGCTGCGGCGCCGGGTGGTCTTCCTTGTCGGACGAACGCACCGGCGCGACGTGGCTCCCATCCCCGCGGGGCCGAGCCGCTCGCGACGTGCGGCGCAGCCACCCCTCGACGATCCGATCGACGAGCTCGGCTGCGCCGCACGGCGTCGTCCGCCAAGGAACCCACTCGACACCCTGCGGCCTGGGCGTCAGGGCCGCGCCCGGTGCGCCGGCCCGCTCCGCCCCTCCGCTGCGCGCGCCCTGACCTCGAAGGCGCGCGCGAAGGTCGGCGGCAACCGACCAATCCCTTTCCTCGAGGCAGGCAGGAACCACACACGCATGAACCACAGCAGCATTTGGCGTCGCGCGGGCCTGGGCTTGGTGGCCCTCGCGCTCTCTCTCTCACTTCAGGCTTGCGGAAGCACGGGGCAAGCCCGCGGAAAGATCGTCATCCCGGTCCCGTTCAGTGACGACATCCGGATCGAGTTCTTCGTCAGCACCACGGGCGAGAAGCACTTCGACGTGAATGCCGGCCCCGTGCACGCCGGCAAGTGCTTCAAGATCACCTGGTTCGACGAAGACGGCAACGAGCTCGGAGTGACGGAAGGCACGACGGATGACAACGGCTTCGACTCCGGTCCCGTGCCGGACGACGCGATGCAGTTCAGAGGAAAACTCGCGCCGTGTCCGAAGCCGGACTCCGGCAAGGGGGCGTCGGCGTCGAAGATGCTCGAGCCGCCCGTGGACGGAGGGGTCGTGACCGCTCGCTCTCGACCGTCGACCGACCTCGCCGAGTCTCGCTACCTGACCGACTTCCTCGTCTTCGGCGGTCCGTTGGTCCCCAGTGATGATCCGGGCAAGGACAACCTGACCTTCGCCTTCCAAGTCTTCGCCGAGAACTCGGCGCAGGTCGAAGCCTTGCTCGATCCCATCCTGCAAGGCGGCATCGGCAGCCCCCTGCCGCCGGCGGTCGAAGTGCTCCGCTGGACGACCATGGAAGCGACGCCTTCCGGCAGTCGACTGACCACCGCACTGCCGGGCCAGTACGTGCAGTGGAGCTTCGACCTCAACGACGGCAGCTTCACGGCCGACCTGCTGAACAACGTCACGCGTTACGGGATCGGCGGCTGGGACGTGGTCGAGACGAACATCCCGTTCAGTGCCTTCGACCAAGGCATCGCGCCGGGCGTGGTCTACGACAATCACGGAGTCCTCTCGCACAGGACCGATCTGATGCCGGCGACGAAGACGATCCACGACGGATTCGAGTACTCCAACTGATACCATTGATCGTCACTCGGAGCTGCCGCGGCCGCGCGGCAGCTCCGCCTCGACCAAGGGGATTCCATGCGCCTCGCACTTGCTCTCGTTCTACTCGCGTCCGGTTGCGCCTCGGTGTCGACACGGCCTCCCGTCGTGCTCGAATCGGAGCATGGAGTCGTTCGTGCGCAGTCTCAGTTCACGGCCGAGACGGTCGGGCGCGTGCTCGAGCAGGGTCCGGCCATCAAGCAACGGCTCGCTTCGACGCGCACGGACAAGCCCCAGGTATGGGTACTCGCCAGCGCTCGGGCGCACTCGAACGGCGCGTTCGGAGCCTGCGGCACGGATCGCATCCAGCTGGGCTACGACGCGCTCGTCGACCTGCGCACGATCCTCGTGCACGAGCTGGTTCACTGGTACGCGGAAGAGTCTCCGTTCGCGGATCTGCCGCACTTCATCGAAGAAGGCCTCGCTGACTATCTGGCGCTCGAGTCCACGCGCGTCGCGAACGGGCTCAGTGCGGACTTCACGCTGACCGGGACCTTCGACATCTCGGTACGCGAGTTCTCGATGACGAACCTCGAAGCGCGTTCGCTGCCGGTCGAGCGGAACCGAGAGCTGCGCGATGTGGGGTGCTGCGTGGTCAGCCATCTCGGGCTCGATCGCGTGCGAGAACTCGCCGCCGGAAACGCGCAGCCCGCCGACTACTTGGCGGAAGCGGGAAGGGTCTCAGAAGTGCCTTAGCGGTACGGGGGCTTGGAGACCCCGTCACTCCTTCGCCGGCTTCTCCACCAAGACGCGCGTCGGCAAGGGGAGCTCGTCGAGGGTGAACTCGAACTCGAGGTCCTCGTCGTCGCTGCTCCAGCGGCGTGAGGCTTCGATCGGCACGCGGCGCCACGCGTCCCGTTGTCCGTCGCGGTGAGGCAGCACGCCGCTGGTCACGCGCAAGCGGTCTTCCAGCTCGTGGCTCTCGCGCCCGTCGGGCGTGACGACCGATCGCTCGACGGGGTGGGCGTCGATCAGGACGGAGACCAGCTGCAGCTCTTCGGTGTCGCCGTCGAAGTAGTGGCTCAGGATCGCGAGCTCACCCGCGCGCGCCTCGAGTCGGTAGGTCGGCGTTTGATCGCGCTGTCCTTCGAGCACCGTGCCGGGACGGAACCAGCCGTCGGCATCGGCTTGCAGCAGCTTCCAAGGGATGCGCCGGCTGCCGGACCAGCCGCCACCGGCTCCGAAGCCGGTGAACCCGGCGTCGAACTTCGGCGCGCGGACCGTTGCCCACTCAGGTCGCGACACGCTGTGGCTGTTGGCGCCGCGGCTGCCGAGTCGGAACTCGGCTTCGCGGATCGGTTCGCCCGCGCTGGTGTAGAGCTTGACGAGCACCTCGCGTTCGCGCGGCCGGTCGATGAGCAGGCGGTGACGCGTCGTCGCGCCCCCGACGATGAACTCGTGGGGATCGTCGCTCGCACGGCGCTCGGCCAAGCAACGCGCGCGGTAGCGACCCGCGGGAAGCTCGCGGAACCAGCGGCCGCCGACCCCGACCTCGAGCGTGGCTTGATGTTGCGCTCCCGCTTCCCAGTGCTCATTGCCGGGTGCCTCGAGCCGCCAGAGGTGGATGACCGTCCTGACGGGTTCTTGCGACTCTCGATCGAAGACCTCGAGGTGCAGCGAGCACTCGCCGAGCTCCAGCGGGTCGGGATGCGACTCGACCATGTCCTCGGATTCCTCGTCCGGCTCCGACGGCTCCTGCTCGCCCTCGAGCCCCCGGTGCGTGTCCGGCGGGGGCTCGACGGCCTCGCGATCCGCGCCGGCTCGTTCGAGCGGGAGCGCGCGGGTCGGAGGAAGCAGGCGGCCGCTGTCGGGCGCGGGTGGCGACTCGGCCGGTTCCCCCGACGAGATCGAAGCACCGCTCGATCCTCCGCCGAGGTACAGAGCCGCGGCGACCACGAGGATCAAGAGGGGGATCAGGAGCCAGAGCTTGCGCATCGTGGGGGAGGAACGTCGGGGGGCGCGGCGAGTTCAGTCCGGCTCGACGGGAAGCAGTCAGGCGTCACCGCTCGCAACGCGCGCGAAGGCCGCGGCCAAGACCTCGGCCGGTTGCGCGCCCGAGATCGCGAAGCGGCCGTCGATGACGAAGTACGGCACGCCGCCGACCCCGCGCGCGACGGACTCTGCGATGCGTTGATTGGCTCTTGCTTCATCTTCGTGCGCGGCCAGTCGCGAGCGCACGTCCTCCGGATCGAGCCCGGACTCGCCGGCGATGCGCACCAGCACTTCGTGGTCGCCGATGTTCTCGCAGGCGATGTGGTGAGCGTGGAAGAGGCGTTTCGCGAGCGCGTTCTCGTCGACACCCTCGGCTGCCGTTCCCCAGAGCATCAGAACGTGCGCCGAGAGCGTGTTGGGCGCCGCGGCGTCCGGTTCGTCGCAGAACGCGATACCATCTTCCGCGCCGGCGGCTTCGAGGTGCGCGCGCAGCTCGCGATAGCGCTCGGGACCGAACTTCGCGAGGTAGTACTCGCGGCGGTTGCGACCCTCACGCGGCATGTCCGGATTGAGCTGGTAGGGCGACCAGCTGACGCGCGCAGCGATGCCCGGACTCTGCGCGAGTGCTCGTTCCAACCGGCGCTTGCCCACGAGGCACCACGGGCAGGCAAAGTCTGAGATCACCTCGATGTCCAGCGTCTGCGTCGCGTCGCGTTGGTTCATCGCGGCAGTATAGGTGGTCGCGAGACGGTCGTGTGTGCACGCCGGCCGGTGACGGCCGTACGTCGTTCAGACTCGCGCCAAGCGCACGCGACCGCGACCCAGCAAGCCGTCGACTTCGCGCGCGAAGCTGTCCGAGATCGCCACGGTCCACTCCGTTCCCGCGCGGATGCGCCGGCTGTGACCGTCGTCGCCGCGCACGAGGAAGTAGAGCGGCTGCTTGCCGCGGTTCGCCTTGATCGAGGCTTCGAGCGCGGCGAGCACACCCTTGTCCTCGGGGCCGAGTTGGATCACGACGCCACCTTGGAAGCGTTCGATCGCGTCTTCGACGGTCATCAGCTCGTCGAGCAGCACGGCCGGTTCGTCGTTGTTCTCCTCGAGTTTGCCCTTGATCACGACGACGGCGCCTTCTTCGAGGCGGTCGCGACACTCCTCGAAAGTGCGCGGGAAGCACGTCACGCCGACGCTGCCTTTGAGGTCTTCGAGGCGGAAGCGCGCCATTTTCTGGCCAGCCATGCGGCCTGACTTGACGATCGCTTCGGCGTAGCCGACGACCATGCCTGCAAGTCGCACTTCGGCGCCGCCCTGCATGTCCACCAAGCGGTCCGTGCCGACGCTGGCGAGGATGTTCATCAGTCCGGCGCGCTCTTCCAGCGGGTGGCCGCTGAGGTAGAAGCCGAGCACGTCGTACTCCGCCTTCAGCGTCTCCTGTTCGTCCCAGGCCTTCGAGTCGTCGATGCCGTCCGAAACCGCGGCTTGCGGCTCTTCGGGAGCGCCGCCGAAGAGATCACCTTGACCCGAGCGACGGTCCGCAGCGGCGCGCGCCCCATCGGTCATCGCGGCTTCGAGCGACGCCAGCACGGCGCCGCGGTTGTGTCCGCCGAAGTCGAAGGTGCCGGCCTTGATCAGCGATTCCCAGGCTGTCTTGCCGACTTCGGCCGGGTCGGCTCGTGATGCGAGGGCGTGCAAGCTGATCGGGGTGTCTTCCGCGAGCAGCGCCGCACGTCCCTCGACCAGCTGTTCGACGGCTCGTTGCCCGACGCCCTTGATCGCACCGAGCCCGAAGCGAATCGCGCCTTCTTCGGGTTCGAACTCCCAGGCGGAGTATCGGAGGTCGGGCAGGCGCACTTCGATGCCCCCCGAGCGAGCGTCATCGAGCAGGAACTTGACCTTGTCCGAGTCGCCCATCTCGCACGACAGGTTGCCGGCGAGGAAGGACGTGCGGTGGTGCGCCTTGAGGTAGGCGGTGTGGTACGTGATCAGCGCGTAGGCGGTCGAGTGTGACTTGTTGAAGCCGTATCCACCGAACTTGACGATGTTGTCCCAAGTGACTTGCGCGACCTCCGGGTCACAGCCGTTGGAGATCGCTCCCTCCAAGAACTGCGCCGAGAACTTCTGCATGATCTCGGGCTTCTTCTTGCCCATCGCCTTGCGCAGGTTGTCCGCGTCGTTCAGCGCGAAGTTGGCGAGCTGATTCGAGATCAGCATGACCTGTTCTTGGTACACGATGCAGCCGTAGGTCTCTTTCAAGAGGCCTTCGAGCATCGGGTGGGGGTACTCGATCGGTTCTTCGCCGTGCTTGCGTCGCACGAACATGTCGACCATGCCTGACTCGAGCGGCCCGGGCCTGTAGAGCGCGAGGATGGCGATCAGGTCTTCGAAGCAGTCGGGCTTGATGCGCGCGATCAGCTTGCGCATGCCTTCTGATTCGAGCTGGAAGATGCCCTGCGTGTCACCCGCGATGAGCATCTTGTAGGTCGCCGGATCGTTCAGCTCGATGTTGTCGAGGTCCGGACGCGTACCGCCTTGCTTGACGATGTTGCGCTGCGCGCGCTCGATGATCGTCAGGGTCCGCAGACCAAGGTAGTCCATCTTGAGCAGCCCGAGTTCTTCGAGCTGCGGCGCGGACCACTGCGTGCAGATGTCGTCGCCGTTCTTGGCGAGCGGCACGTAGGAGTCGATCGACTTATCCGCGATCACCACACCCGCGGCGTGTGTCGACATGTGTCGCGCCATGCCTTCGAGCGGCAGCGAGAGCTTGAACAGCTCCGCGAGGCTGGCGTCGTTCGCGAGCTCGATCAGGTCGGGGTCGGACTTCAGCGATTCGGCGAGGCTCTTGGCACCGGGGCCTTGCGGGATCTTCTTGGCGACGCGGTCGACGTCCTTCAGCGGCACGTCGAGCACGCGGCCGACGTCGCGCACGACCGTACGCGAGGCCATTGTTCCGAAGGTCGCGATCTGCGCGACTTTCTCCTCGCCGTAGCGCTCGCGCGTGTAGGCGAGAACGCGTTCGCGACCTTCCTTGCAGAAGTCGATGTCGATGTCGGGCATCGACACGCGCGCGGAGTTCAGGAAGCGTTCGAACAGCAAGCCGTACTTGAGCGGGCAGACCTGCGTGATGTCGAGCAAGTAGGCGACCATCGATCCCGCCGCCGAGCCGCGGCCGGGTCCGACGGGGATGTCGTGGTCGCGCGACCACTTGATCAGGTCCCAGACGATCAAGAAGTAGGAGACGAAGCCCAGCTCGCGGATCACGCGCTTCTCGTACTCGAGGCGCTGGCGAGCGTCGGAGTTGTCCGAGCCGTACTTGCGCTGCAGACCTTCTTCGAGCAAGCGGTCGAAGATCTGTTCCGAGGTTTCCCCGGTGTCCGCCTCGAAGATCGGCAGATGGTAGTTGCCGAACTCAATCTCGAGGTCGGTCTGACTCGCGACGTCCATCGTCGCGTGGATGGATTCCGGGAGGTCCCGGAACATGTGCGCCATCTCTTCGCGCGTCTTGAAGTACAGCGAGTCCGTCTCGAAGCGGAAGCGCTTCTCGTCCGCCTTCTTCGCGCCGGTGTTGATGCAGAGCAGCACGTCTTGCGCTTCGCAGTCTTCGTGGCGCAGGTAGTGGATGTCGTTCGTCGCGATCAACGGAATGCCGGTTTGCTGCGCGAGCCGCACCATCGACTCGTTGACGCGATCCTGTAGCTCGATGCCGTTGCGCTGCAGTTCCAGCCAGAAGTGTTCCGGGCCGAACATGTCGCGCAGCTGGGTGGCAAGCTCGGCGGCTTCTTGTTCCTTCTCCTGGCGGAACAGCTGGTTGATCTCGCCGGCGAGGCAGCCCGACAGGCAGTTGATACCGGCGGTGTGCTGCGCGAGCAGTTCCTTGTCGATACGCGGACGGAAGTGGTAGCCGTCGACGTACGCCTTCGATGCGAGCTGCACCAGGTTCTTGTAACCCTCTTCGTTGCGTGCGAGCAGCGTCAGGTGGTTGTAGCCGTTGCCCTTCGCCTTGCTGTGCGGCTTGTGCATCGACTCGCGAGCGATGTAGACCTCGCAGCCGATGATCGGCTTGATCTTCTTCGCCGTGCACTTCTGGTAGAGCTCGATCGCACCGAACATGTTGCCGTGGTCGGTCAGCGCGAGCGCCGGTTGACCATCTGTGATGCACGCCTTGACCAGGTCGCCGATGCGGTTCGCACCGTCGAGCAAGCTGTACTCGGAATGGACGTGAAGGTGGACGAATTCCGGGTTTGCCATCGATTCAGCCTCTACCGATCAGCGGCCGAGAAGACGCGTAAGCACGGCCTTCTGCGAGTGCAGTCGGTTCTCCGCTTGGCTGAGAATCAGGCTGCGCGGACCGTCGAGCACTTCGTCCGTGACCTCGAGGTTGCGTCGGATCGGCATGGCGTGCATGAACTTCGCGTCCTCACCGAGCTTCATCAGCTTCTCGTCGACGGACCAACTCGCAGTGCGCGCACGGTGACTGGCCGCGAGCGTGGAGTTGCCGTAGTGCTCGAGCGAGCGCCACGATCGCGCGTAGACCACGTGCGCGCCGCGCACCGAGTCTTCGCGATCCGAAGTGAACTCGAGCGTGCCGCCGGCTTGCTCGGAAGCCGTCTTCGCGCGACGGATCACTTCGCCGTCGAGGTCGTATCCGGTCGGATGCGCGACAGTGATGTTCATGCCGAAGCGCGCTGCTGCGACGAGCAACGAGTGCACAACGGCGGGGCTTGCCGGTTCGGGCGCGTGGCTCCACGTGATCACCAGGCGTCGTCCCGCGAGTTCGCCCAAGCTCTCCCGCATCGTCATCGTGTCGGCGAGTGCTTGCAGCGGATGCCACAGCGCGCTCTCCATGTTGATCACGGGGACGCGCGAGTGCGCAGCCCACGCATTGATGCCTTCGTCGCGTCGATCGAGTTCCCACGAGTGCCCGGCGGGGGCGGGGCGGATCGCGAGCGCATCGACGTACGAAGAGAGCACGGCCGCCGCGTCATGGATGTGTTCCGGTGCACGGCCATCCATCACGACGCCTTCGCGCGCTTCGAGTTCCCAGAAGTCGCTCGCCGCGTTCAGGTTGATCGCGTGACCACCGAGCTGATGCACGGCCGCTTCGAAGGAAGTGCGCGTGCGCAACGAACCGCGGAAGAAGAGCAGTCCGAGCGTGCGACCCGGCAGTGCCGGTGCAGCACCCGAGCGCTTGATCGAGAGCGAGAGGTCAATCCAGTCCCGGAGCTCGTCTTGTGAGAGGTCGCCGAGGTGGACGAGGTGACGGGGGCGCGCAGCTTGGCTCATGGGGAGAATCTACCGGCTTTGCGCCCGCTTTCCAGGGTCGGACGCCGGCGCGCGCGGGCGAAGCCTCGACGCTCGCAGACTTCCTCGGAATTGGGGTTCCGGTCTGCTTGACACTGCCCCGGCACACGGCTACAACCTTCCGCCCCGACGCACCCCTAGCTCAACTGGATAGAGCACCTGACTACGGATCAGGAGGTTACAGGTTCGAATCCTGTGGGGTGTACCATCTCACTCTCCGGCCGCGTTCGCGCACCGAAGAGCTCCTTCGCCCCGCCCGGGACAGCGCGAGGATCGGTCGCACGAAAGCCATGCGAGTCTCGCTGCTCTCCCGCGAGCATCACTCGCGGCGAGCGACGACCGGTTCGGCCTCGACTGGTTCCGCTTGGTGTGGGCCTGTCTGGATCAGGGCACTGCAAGCCCACCTGCTCTGTGAGTCAACCGATCGATCCCGCCGAACGCCCCGCTGATGCGGGCCGCGCCGCGACTCCTCCCACTGCTGCAGAAGACCTGCACTGGATGGGCGAAGCGCTGGCTGCCGCCCGTCTGGCAGGCGCTGCGGACGAAGTGCCCATCGGCGCCGTGATCGTGCTCGAAGGCGAGTGCATCGGGCGCGGCTGGAATCGCACGCGCGCCGCAGCTGACCCGACCGGGCACGCCGAGATGCACGCGATCCGCGAAGCGGCGCAGCACGTCGGCGCGCAGCGCATCGTGGGGGCCACCGTCTACACGACGGTCGAACCCTGCTTCATGTGCGCCGGTGCCCTGCTGCACGCCCGCGTGGCGCGCGTCGTCTGGGGTGTGCGCGATCCGAAGTTCGGAGCCTGCGCATCGCTCGGGCACGTGCTGTCCGACGATCGCCTGAACCATCAAATCACGATCAGCGAAGGAGTCCGCGCCGACGAGGCGCGCTCGCTGCTGGTCGAGTTCTTTCAAAGCAAGAGACGCGCGTCGGCCAAAGGTCGGTCCGAATAGTCCGGCGGTCGAGAATCGCCGGGCCCTGTCGGTTCGAACCTCAAGTTGACGCACGCGGCCGCCGAAGGGCGGACGGACGGAGAGGTGCCTGAGCGGCTGAAGGGACTGGTTTCGAAAACCAGCGTGTGGGCAACTGCACCGAGGGTTCAAATCCCTCCCTCTCCGCCATCCCTCCCCGGGAGGGGGCCAACCCTCCTGAGGATGGACGTCTCCGAGCTTCACGAACACGGTTGGAGAGGTGTCCGAGTGGCTGAAGGAGCACGCTTGGAAAGCGTGTATGTCGGCAACGGCATCGAGGGTTCAAATCCCTCCCTCTCCGCCACCTCCAGGTGTCGCGCCGGCCGCAGGGCCAGTCGCATCGGATGCCACGACAACTCAATCGACCGATCGCCCGAACGCGGCGGTGGGTCCGGTCCCATGCGATGGGCGGGTTCGAACCGGGTCAGGCCGGGAACGGAGCAGCCCTAAGGATTACGTCCCATGCGCGAGGTGCCCGGGCCCACCGGTGCGTTTGGTGCCTGGCCCCGTACCCGCGTCGAGCTTGCCGTTGCTGATGGGGCTGTGCGCGGAACGCGCAGGCAGAGTGGAACCCACTGCGCGAGCCGTGCGGAAAGGAGCTCGGCACCCGGGTACGCCACCGACGGTCGCGCTACACTCGCACCCATGGCCTACGAAGTCCTCGCACGTAAATACCGCCCGGAGACCTTTGCGGACCTGACTGGACAGCAGGTCGTGACGGACACGCTGCAGCGTGCCATCGAAGGCGGTCGCGTGGCGCACGCCTATCTCTTGTGCGGCCCGCGCGGCACGGGCAAGACGACGACGGCGCGCATCTTCGCCAAGGCGCTGAACTGCGCGAACGGCCCGACGCCGAATCCCTGCGGCGAGTGCGAGAACTGCCGCTCGATCGCGCGTGGTTCGTTCCCCGACGTGATCGAGATCGATGCCGCTTCGAACACCGGCGTCGACAGCGTGCGCGATCTGCGCGAAGAAGCCAGCTACCGTCCGATGCAAGGCCGCGCTAAGGTCTACATCATCGACGAGGTGCATCAGCTGTCGAAATCGGCCTTCAACGCGCTGTTGAAGACGCTCGAGGAACCGCCCGAACACGTGAAGTTCATCTTCGCGACGACGGAACCGCACAAGGTGATCGAGACGGTGCTCTCGCGCTGTCAGGTGCTCAAGCTCTCGGGGCTCAGCGAAGAACTCATCGCGCAACGCCTCGACCAGATCTTCGGCTTCGAGAAGATCAGCGCCGAAGACGGCGTCTCCGCCGGGCTGGCGGCTCGCGCTCGCGGCGGCATGCGCGATGCGTTGACGCTCGCCGATCAACTGCTCGCTTTGGTGGGGGATACCCCGACGCTCGCCGACCTCGAGAAGCTCTCGACCGGCGCCGATCACAAGCAGCTCGCGAAACTCGTGCGCACCGTCTTGGACGGTGATCGCGCAGAGCTGCTGCGACAGATCCCCGCCGGCGAATCCGCTGCGGAAGAGATCTGCGCCGGACTGCTGCAACACTTGCGCATCGCGCTCGTGCTCGCGCACTGCGGCAAGGACGCGCCCTTCGTCGAAGCGTCGAAGTCGACGCGACAAGACCTCGCCGCGCTCGGCGAAGAACTGGGACCCGATCGACTCGAGCTGATGCTCGAAGAACTGCTGATCGCGCGCGAGCGCATGGCGACCTTGAGGGGCGAAGCGCGCTTGGTGCTCGAGCTCGCGCTGCTCTCGCTGTCGCGTCCGGATCTGCGGCAACCGCTCGCTGAGCTCGTCGAACGCCTCACGGCGCTCGAAGGCCGCCTCGCTCCCGGCACGCTCGTGCCGTCCGCGCCGCGCACCGGCGCCTCGCAGGCGCGTTCCGCTCCCGCGGCGGCACCTGCCGCAGCGCCACCCGCGCCATCTCGATCCGGAGGGCCTCCCGCGCCCGCTCCGCCGGCGACCGATCGAGCGGCCGAGACGTCCGCGCCGCAAGAACGCGTCATCTCCACGAACCGCGCCGCGCGCACCAGTGCCGGCGAAGCGTGGAACTCGTTCCTGGTGGAACTGAAGCTGCAGGCGCCCACGCTCGGCGAAGTGCTCGAAAAGTCGGGCGAGTTGGTCGACTTCACTCCCGAACGCGTCGTGATCCGCATCGCGCGCATGCGCGAAGTCGATCGCCCGATCATCATGGAGCGACGCAACCAGAAGAAGTGCCAACGCATCTTCTCCTCGCTGCTCGGCAGCGAGGTCGAAGTGCTCATCGAGACCGCGGAACAGACGCGGGACGGCGGCGGCGACGATCCGTTCACCAACACGATCAAGCAGACCTTCGAGGGAAGGCTAGAGGACTGAGCCGTCTCTCGAAGCCGGCGGAAGGAACACCACGATGAGCGGACTCGGCGACATGGGCAACCTGCTGAAGCAAGCGCAGGAAATGCAGCGGGAGATGGACAAGGCGCGGGCGGAAGTCACCGCGGCGCGTGTCAACGGAACCGCCGGCGGCGGAGCCGTTTCGATCGAGCTCGACGGTGACGGCATGGTGCTGCGCGTCACGCTCTCGCCGGACGCTGACATGTCGGATCGCGGGATGCTCGAAGACATGCTGCTCGCCGCGCTGCGCGACGGCATCGGGCGTGCGACCCGCTTGCGCGAAGAACGACTCTCCAAGGTCACCGGCGGCTTGAACCTGCCCGGCCTCTTCTGAGCCGACGCCGAGTCTCCGCGTGGCCTATCCCGAACCCCTCGAGGCGCTGATCACCGCCTTCGAACGCTATCCCGGCATCGGCAGGCGCAGCGCGGAACGCCTGGCCTTCCACGCCTTGCGCGATCGTGAAGCGCGCGGACTCGCGCAAGCGATCGAGCGCGCGTTCGAGCAGACGGTGCGCTGTTCGGTCTGCGCGAACGTGGCCGAACAAGACCCGTGTCGGATCTGCGCGGATCCGAAGCGCGATGACGGCTTGGTCGCGGTCGTCGAAGAACCGCGGCACGTCGAAGCGATGGAACGCTCGGGAGCGTTCCACGGTCGCTATCACGTGCTGATGGGTGCGTGGAACGCGGCCGACGGCACCGATCCCGAACACTTGACGATCAAGGTGCTCGTCGACCGGCTGCGCACCGGCGGCGTGCGGGAGCTGATCCTCGCGACGGACCCCGACGCGGAAGGGGAAGCGACCGGCTTGCTCGTCGCGGAAGCGGTCGAGTCCGCGATCCACCCTGCGCCGCTGATCACGCGCCTCGCGCGCGGCGTGCCCGCAGGGTCTTCGCTCGAGTACCTGCACCGCGGCATCCTCGAAGACGCCCTCGAAGCGCGCCGGCCGATCGGGCCGCCTCGCGGGCGATCCTGAGCCCGGCGCGCCGTTCCAGGTGCTGCGAGGCCCGATCTTCCCACTCCCGGCCCCGTGGGGAGCAAAGCGCGGGCCAAGCTTGTTCGAGGCCTCAGCTTCGCCGCCCGTCGCGACGATACGGCGGGCATGGCAAGACCCGGCTTCGGTTTCGGACAGGTCCAGCGCGCGGAGCAGCAGATGCTGCTGCAGCCGCGCATGCTGCAGTCGATCGAGGTGCTCGCCGTGCCGAGCGCCGAACTCGAGAGTTATCTCGCTGCCGCGGCTCAGGAGAACGAAGCGCTGATCGTCAAGCCGCCGCGCGGCCCCAACGGTGGTTGGGACGCGACGGAAAAGCACGACGAGATGCTGCGAAACCAAGCCTCGGCGGAGCACAGTCTCGCCGAAGCGCTGGAGTGCGAGGTCGCGATGCTCGACCTCGACGACGAACAAGAACCGTGGGTGCGCCTCTGCGTGCGTTCGCTCGACGACGATGGATACCTGTCGATCTCGGACGAAGAGCTGTTGGACGCGGCCGAAGCCGATGGCTTGGCGCGCGATGCGGGGGCGCTCGGCCGTGCGATCGCCGCGGTGCAGCGCATGGAACCGCGCGGCGTCGGTGGTCGCGACATGGTCGAAGCGTTGCTCTTGCAGCTCGATCCCGCGAGTGATGAATACGAGCTGCTCTGCCGCTTGATCGAGGAGTTCCTGGACGACTTGGTGAAGAACCGCTTGCCGAAGGTCGCACGCGGTATGGGCGTCGAGCTGCTCGAGCTGCGCGAGCTGATGGCCGGCTTGCGCGGACTGGAGCCCAAGCCCGGAGCCGCGCTCGTCGAGCGACGCACTGAAGCCGTGCGCCCCGAACTGGTCGTGGAGCGTTCGGGCGACGGCTACGAGGTGCGCGTCGAACATGCGAACTTCCCCGGCGTCGAGATCGACGCCGAGGTGGAAGCCGCGAGTCGCGAGAAGGGCGGAGACAGGGACTGGAAGGCTTGCTTGCGCGACCGCGTCGAGCGCGCGCGCTGGTTGGTCGACGCCCTCGAGGGCCGCAAGGCGACGCTGTTGCGCGTCGCGCGCGTCGTCTTCGAGCGCCAACGCGCTTACCTCGACGACGGTCCCGGACACAAGGCGCCGCTCGCCATGAGCGATGTCGCCGAGATCCTCGATCTGCACGTTTCGACCGTCAGTCGAGCCGTAGCCGGCAAGTCCGTGCAGACGCCGTGGGGGATCGAACCCCTGCGCGACTTCTTTCAGACCGGCGTGGGCGAAGCCGACGGGACCGCGCGCGACGAGCTGCGCGAAGTCGTGCGCACGCTGTTCGCGGAAGAGGACAAGCACGCGCCGCTTTCGGACGACGATGCCGTCGGGGCCCTCGAACGCCGGGGCCACCGCATCGCGCGACGCACCGTCGCGAAATACCGCAAGGAGCTCGGCATCCCGAGCTCTTACCGCCGCCGCCACCACCGCTAGCGCGGCGGGTACGGTGTCAGGGCAAGAAGCGCACGGTGTGAGCGGCAGTGCAGCGCTTCGAGGCGCTGTGCTGCCGCTCACACCGTGCGCTTCTTGCCCTGACACCGTACCCTCCGCGGCATGCGCAACGTCCGCATCGAGGTCGCTTACGACGGTTCACGCTTCTACGGCTGGCAGCGCCAGGACGGCTTCGAGTCTGTTCAGGAAGCGCTCGAGCTCGCGCTCGAAGGCCTCTTGGGCGAAGTCGTCACCGTGCACGGTTCCGGCCGCACCGACACCGGCGTGCACGCGTTGCGCCAAGTCGCGAGCTTCCACGTCGACACCAAGCTCGTCGACGACCGTTTGCGGCACGCGCTCAACGCGCACCTCGTGGACGGCGTGGTCGTGCGTCGGCTGGAGACTTGCGACGATGAGTTCCACCCGCGCTTCGACGCGATCGGAAAGCGTTACCTCTACCTGACGCTGACGACGCGCTTCCGTCCGCCATTCGCTCGCCGCTACGCGCACTGGACGAATCAACCGCTCGACAGCGCCGCGATGGATCACGCCGCGCGCGGGATCGTGGGGGAGCACGACTTCCGCGCCTTCTGTTCCTCCGGTTCGGAGGTCAAGACGACCGTGCGCACCGTGCGCGACCTGAAGCTGGTGAAGCGGCGCGAGCGCTTCGCCGTGGTCGTCGAGGCGAACGGCTTCCTCTACAACATGGTGCGCATCATCGCGGGCACGCTGCTCGACGTCGGACGCGGGCGGCTCGACGCCGACTGCGTGGCGCGCGCGCTCGTCTCGGGAGACCGCGAGGAGCTGGGGGCAACGGCCCCGCCCGACGGCCTCTACCTGCTGCGCGTGCGTTATGCGGAACGGCCCTTCGGCGGCTCGGACCGCGGTCCGCAGGGGGTGCCGGGGCTCTTCCAGAGCTGAGGCGGCTCAGGGCGCGTGTCCGCGACCGGCTCTAGTTGCAAGTTCCTAGGGGAGGTTTCAGGTCGGGGGATTCCCGCGGCCGAAGAGGCGGGGACAACCCCTTGACCACTCGGGTCTCGGGGTCCACTCTGGAACCTGATCCCAATGGTCCGAACGTTCGGAATGTACCGAGACTGGACCGCCCCCCAAGTCATGGGGGTAGGCCCAAGCAGTGTCGCTCACGGCGACGCTCAGTCCGCAGCAGGAGCTTGCTCCCGCCGCGGATCGCAGCGCACTAGGGATCGCTGCGGTGGCCCGATCGCGCCACGTCGACTCGCCGAGAGGCAATCAGTGGAGACCGTGTGTCTGTACCGAATCGACGCGGAAGGTTCGACTCCCGTGACGAAACGCACGCTGACGGAGGCAAGCATGAACACCGAAGTGTCGATTCTCCACCACGACTACCCCTCGCGACTGCGCGAGACGGTCGAACAAAAGGTGCAGCCGCTCTCGAAGTTCTACGACCAACTGACTTCGATGCACGCGAAGCTCGAGCGCTTGAACGAGCAGCACCGTGTGGAACTCGTGGCGAATGTGGCGCATGGGCCGACACTCGTTGCGGATGGCCGCGGCGAGACCTTCAATGCCGCTCTCGAGGATGCCACATCCAAGATGACCACCTCGATCAAGCGCGTGCACGACAAGCACCGCACGGAACGGCGCCGTCAGCGACGAACCGCCTAGTTCGCTGGAGCGGCCACCGGGCCGCAGCAAGTCGAGCGCGGGGTGGGGGCCGAGGGGCCGCCACCCCGCGCGGCGTATTCCGGGCCCAATCGACCGGATTCGGCCGCTTCGGGCCGCTTCCCGGCCTAGCGGAGCCGAGCCGGCCCGGCTCCTCGAATCCACGCGGGCGCAGGAGAGCGCCATCTGATACCGTGCCGGGAGTCACTTCCGCCCGTGATCCGCGCCCGAGACCCCATCCGATGAACTTTTGGAAGCAGTTCAAGCCCAAGTGCTGCAGTGTCAACCTCAAGGCCGAGGACAAGCCGACCGCGCTCATCGAGCTGGTCGAGAACCTCGTCAAGGCCAAGGCGCTGCCCGCTGAGCTCCAAGACGCCGCTATCGAAGCGCTCGTCGAGCGCGAAGACCTCGGCTCGACCGGTGTCGGTGCCGGCGTCGCGATCCCGCACGTCAAGCTGAAGGGTCTCGACCGCGTCGCGTGCAGCGTGTCGATCCACAGGCAAGGCCTCGAGTGGGCCGCGATCGACGGCGCGCCCGTGAACATCTACTTCACGGTCCTGCGACCCGAGCGCGGCGGTGATCAGCACGATCCCGAGCGTCACCTCGAGATGATGACGTGGATCGCCAAGCTCGCGCGCGAGCCCGACTTCCGCCGCTTCGCCGGTCGCGCGAAGACGAAGACCGAGCTGGTCGACTTGCTCAAGGAAATGTCCGCGGTCTGAGGACCGCGCGAATTCCTTTCCCTTCCGAGTCCGAGAGCCCGTGCAAGCGCTCACCGTCGAGATTGTGAACCCGGAGGGCCTGCACGCTCGTCCGTGCCACGCGATCGTGTCGCTGGCGCTCCAGTACGAGTGCTCGCTCGCCGTCCAGTGCGGCGAGGCCGTCGCGGACGGGCGCAGCATCCTCTCGCTGATGACCCTGCAGGCCTGCCAGGGCTCCGAGCTGGGCTTCAAGGCCGAGGGCGAGGGCGCCGAAGAACTGCTGCGGCGCTTGCAGGCCCTGGTCTCCGGCGGCTTCTGAGCCGGGTACGGTGTCAGGGCAAATAGCGCACGGTGACCCTACCCGGCTCCCGGATCCGAACGCTCTGTCCGGGTTTTCCCGCGCGCCCCTCCAGTCGAGGCGGGACCTAGGTCGACAGTTCGCCGGGTAGAGGGACGATCTCGGTGCCGTAGTTGGACGCCGGGCGGACCCTCTCGAGACTTCCCCGGAGAGGCAGCGCCCGTGTTCCGCAAGTCAAAGAGCGTCATCGGACTCGATCTGGGAAGCTCGGTCGTGAAGGCGGTCGAGATTTCCCTCGAAGGGCCCGAACCCGTCATTTCGGGTTTCGCCCGCATCGAGATCCCTCCTGGTGGGACTGTCCAGGAAGGCATCGAAGCTGCATTCCGTGAGGGCAAGTTCCGCAGCAAGAACGTCGTCGTGTCGATGGCCGGTCAATCGGTCGTCGTGCGCTACGTGCCCATGCTCAAGATGAGCGACAACGAGCTGCAGCAGGCGATTCGGTTCGAGACCGACAAGTACCTGCCGTTCGAGCTCGACGAGGTCGTTCTCGACTGCCAAGCGCTGGAGCACGCTGCTCCGGGCGCCATGGCGAGCGAGGGCGGTCCCGACGACCAGATGACGGTGCTGCTCGCCGCGTGCAAGACCGACGCGATCGAAGACAAGGTCCAGATGTTGATGGGGCAGGGGCTGACCCCCGTCGCCGTCGACGTCGACCTCTTCGCACTCGCCAACGCATGGGAACTCTGCGGCCTCCTTCCGGACGAGTTGTCCGGTGAAGAAGAGCCGCGAGCGATCGCCCTCGTCGACGTCGGTGCTGTGCGCACTTCCATCAACGTGCTCTACCGCGGCGAGACATGCTTCTCGCGCGAGATCGCGATCGGTGGCGGCGACATGACCCAAGCCGTCGCGCGTCGACTCGGCGTGGAGGCCTTCGAGGCCGAAGCGATCAAGCGCGCCAGCGACAGCCATGAGCCCGAGGTGAACAGCGCGATCGCGCCGGTCCTCGAGGACCTCGTCAGCGAGATCTCCCTCTCGCTCGACTACGTCGAACATCACGCCGGTGTCTCCGTCGAGGAGATCCTGCTGTCCGGTGGCGGAGTGCTCGCCCCGGGTGTCACCGGATACGTCGAGCAGGCGACTGGCCGCCGGACGCGAACGTGGAGCCCCCTCGAGGGCTTGCGCATCGATCCGTCGCGCGTGGACGTCGAAGAGATGGAAGCTTGGGCGCCGACCTTGGTGGTCGCCGTCGGGCTCGCCTCGAGAGTGAGAGCCGCATGATTCATATCAACTTGCTCCCCGAGGAGTACCGCCGTAAGCAGCGGACTCCCATCAAGCTGATGCTCGCCGTCTCCGGCGCCGTCGCAGTGAACGCCACAGCCGTAGCCTTCTGGGGTTGGACGGCGTTCGGTATCGCGGCGGAGGTGCAGTCCGAGTTCTCGGTGCTGCAGACGGAGATGGACGGACTGTCGCCCCAAGTCGCCTATCACAAGGCACTGGAAGGCGAGAGCAAGGTCTACAAGCATCGCGAAGACACGCTCGCGGGAATCACCGCGAAGCGCATCTCGTGGACTCAGAAGGTCGACGAGCTGATCGACGTCGTGAATCGCGGCGGCGACGGACAGCGTCACCTGGTCTGGCTCGACGACCTGAACGTCACCCAAGAGGGCGACAAGCGCTCGAAGGGTGCCGGCGGCCTGAAGGCCGGTGGTCACTCGGGCTCCGACAAGTTCGCGCAGGTCGCGAACTTCCTCGAGGACGTCGAGAACTCGCCCTTCATCACGGACTTCAATCCGCCGGCTCCGCCGGAAGGGTCCGAGTCGATCGTTGATGAAGAGCTGATGCCGGCGGTGGTTTGGGCATTCCCGCTCGAGCTGGATCTGAAGACTGCGGAGGAGCGACAGTGAACGAGAAGAAGCTCCTGACGGGCATCATCGCCGGAGGCCTCGCGCTCGCCGCGGGCATCGGCGCGTTGACCTACTACGAACACCAAGAGATCGAGCTCACGCGCGCCGAGGCCGCCGACCTGCGCACGAAGATCGACGTTTCGCGGAACCTGATCGAGGGCACTGGTGCGCTCGAGCGCGAAGTAATCGTGCTTCGCGAGATGACCGAGTTCATCAAGGACGTCCTTCCCGACTCGGAAAACGTCAACAACCTGGTTCGCACGCTCCAGCGCTTCTCCGAAGACTCCAACGTCCGTATCCGCGGGCTGAAGAAGAAGGACATCGCGAAGGAGAAGGGCGCCGCCTTCGATCACGTCGCGTACACGCTGACGCTCGAAGCCGACTCGTTCGAGCTGCTCGACTTCCTCTACATGGCTGAGTCGCACGAACGCTTCATTCGCGTTCCGCGCTTCAAGCTGACGGGAGCGAAGCGCAAGCAGTTCGAAGAAGACGGCTATGCGGCGCACCGCGTCCAGATGGATCTCGAAACCTTCGTCTACGAAGCGCCCAACGCTTCGGAGCTGGTCAAGATCGAGGGCTACGATCGCAAGCGAGACCTACTGATCGGCGAGATCAATCGTCGCCGCATGGGGCTCGCGCTGGACAAGTACGACTACCGTGGTCCACGCGGCCGGCGCGACCCTTGGGTCGATCCGCGCGTGCCCGTCGCGGGCGACGGCGAGAGCGCACTGACCGTCCAGGAGCAGATGGACATCGTCCAAGACCTGGTCGAGCGTACGCAAGCCGCGGAAGCGCAGTGGGACCTGACTCGCGGCGCGGAGAACGTGATCGCCGAGATGGTCGCCCGTGCGGACCTGGAAGACATGTTGGCCACGCTCGAAGAGGACGTGCGTCGCATCGACGCCGAAGCTTCGATCCGCTACGTGCCTTCGCAGCGCCGCTTGCAGCTCGAGGTCAACGATCCGCTGCTGGAACTCCGTCGCGGCTTGCTCAACTCCGAAGGTGGTCGCGGCCCCTCGGTGGAGAAGCTGCGCGAGGTTCTCGAGGCGATGAACCGGCACCTCGTTGCCGAAGAATACGACCTGATGCTCGAGGCCTACCGCCTCGTCGACGGTCAGCTGAGTTTCGTGCAGAACGACCCGCTGCGCAGGCCCTTCGTCGACGAACTCAATCGTCTGCAAGGTCTCGCGCGAACGGTGATGGAGTTCGACGAGATCCAGATCGTGGTGGGAGGCGTCGCCATTCTGCATGGCGTGCCGTCCGCTGCCCTTGTCAACGGTCGCTCGGTGGGTGTCGGCGACACAGTTGGCGAGGAACTTTACATCCGTGAGATTCGCACCGACGAGATCGAGTTCGTGTTCCGCGGCGTCATTCTTGCACGCCGCTTCTAGGGCAAATTCAGCGATGGCGGTTCGACCGCCAGGACGACGAGACGATGAAACAAAGTATTCTGTGCGGGCTGCTGGTCCTCGGCTGCCTCACTCCTACCGCTCCAGCTCAGGTCCCGAGTCGTGAGGCTCGTGTGACACTGAACGTGGCGGAACGCGAACTCACGAGCGTGGTGGACTTCCTACGCGAGCGCTCCGGCGCGAACATCGAGGTGATCGATGTGGATCTCGGCGAGAGCAGTGATGGAGTTGTCTCCGACAACCTCGTCAGTCTGCAGCTCTCCGACGTGCACTGGCGAACCGCTCTCGAGATCGCCGCCGAGAAGGCTCACGCGGTGGTCGAAGAACGCCAAGGCGGCGTGCTCGTGGTGTTGCACCAAGAGCCCGTCGAGTTCACCTTCACCGATCAAGAGATCAGCAAGGTGATCGACACGATCGCCCAGGTCGCCGGCGCAAACATCGTCGTCGCTCCGGAGGTCGTTGGCACGGTCTCCGTGCGCTTCAACGGAGTTCCGTGGCGCGATGCGCTCGAGGTCGTCGCCAAGACGCGCGGCTATGTCGTGGTCGAGGAGAAGGGCGACATCTTGCGCGTGGTCGATCCGATCGTGCTGCAGGACCAGCTCATCACGCAGAGTTACCAATTCCGCTACTTGCGTCCCAACGGCGACTACGTCCCGGTGATCAAGTCGGAGTTCGTCCGGACCGCTCAGGCGACCACTGCCTTGAAGGGCGGTGCGGCAGCGGGAACGCCCGAGGCGCTCGCCAAGCGCTTCACCGTGCTGCGCGCTCTGCAGAAAGCGCTGACGCCCGGCGGCGACATGGACTACATCGAGCGTCAGAACGTGATCATCGTGCGTGACACCCAACAGGTGCACGAGGAGATCAAGGCGATCCTCAAGACGCTCGACGTCGAGCCGCAACAAGTCTTCGTCGACGTCAAATTCGTCTCGACGAGCAAGGGCGACTTGCTCAACCTCGGTGTCGACTACGGTCCGGAGGGTCCGCAGGTCAGCGGCAGCTGGGGGTCGATCCCGACGACGCTGCCCTTCACCGGCGGCTGGGCCGACGGCATCAAGCCCGACGCCGCGCTCGGCGGCACGACGGTGATCCCGCCGACGGTCTACGGCTCGCTGTCCTTCGAGGACATCTCGCCGACGCTGCGTCTGCTGCAGCGCGACACGAGCTCGGAGGTCATCCAGGCCCCGAAGATCATCGCGCTCGACGGACACCCCGCCACGATCTTCGTGGGCGAGACGATCCGCTACGCCGAGGCGAAGTCGGAACAGGGTCAGGCCGGTGGTCTGCAACTGTCGCTCGAAGAAGCGAGCAATTCGCCCGTCGACGTCGGCTTCCAACTGTTGTTGAAGCCGCAAATCGTCCCCGGTGCGGACCGCATCATGCTCGAGGTCATCCCCAAAGAGACCAGCCTCTCCGGCACGGGCAACAGCTCGCTCGCCCCCGAGGGATTCGACGTCTTCACGATCGGCGCCGCCGGTCTCGAGGGCACGATCGCGCTGCCGCGCACGCGCTCCTCGACCATCGTCACGACGATGATGGTGGACAGCGGTCAGACGGCGGTGATCGGTGGTTTGACCACGGATCAAGAGACGGAGACGATTCAGAAGGTGCCCGGTCTGTGGCGCATCCCGCTCGTCGGCGAGCTCTTCAAGAACAAGAGCCGCAGTCGCTCGCGCCGCAGCTTGATGGTCTTCCTGACTCCGAGCATCGTGTACTCGCGTGATGACCACGAGCAGCTGCTCCAGCGCGAGCTGCAGCTGCGCCGGACGCGCCTGACCGATCAGCTCGAGGCGATGGTCTCCGGCGACTACGTCGAGCCGGTCCTGCTCGAGAACTGATCTCTCCTCCGAGCGATCCAAGATCCAAGAGGGGTCCCGCGCTGTGCCGCGGGGTCCCTCTTTTCGTGGGGCCGCGGCCTCTCGGGCCCTTTCGGCAGGGGAGGGCGAGAAAAGCATGCCTTGGGCTTTCCCATCCAGCGGTCGATAGGCAAGCATAGAGATCGTCGAGCGACCGCCGCTCAGCTCCGCTCCGGCGGACCGCTGCGGTCGCAGCGCCCGGAGCTCCCCAGCCCCCGGCGCGGGAGTTCCCTCCGGGATCGGCCCTCGACGCCTCACCGGTTCCACTCGCCAAGACCCCGCCGGGGCCGAGGCAAGCCGGCACCGGCGAAGCCGAGACCTAAAGGATGTCGATCGGCTCCGCGAGTTCCTCGCGGCTCCTCCCGCGGCATTCCGTGACCGTCCGCCCGCGCGGCAACTGCTCGCGGTGACGCGCGTGGCGAAGGCACGAACAAGACACTCAGCGCGGGCCCGCCGGGCCCGCTGACCTCCCGACCAGCGGCCCGCGCGGCCGTGGGCGCTTTGCGCCTCTACAACCCAGCAGATTACATCCGGACCTGTCTCGGCTCGGCCGCCCCCCTCAAGGTGGGCGCCGGCGAGGCGCGCGGCGCCGGAGCGTGAGTCCCACACGGATTCACGGCTCCTCACGGTCGCCGCGTTCGCGGACAGCCACCCGGCCCTCCTTGACATGATTGAACAAGACCACGCGACCCCCGAGGGGGCCGCGAAATTCGGAGCATTCCAAGACTCCGGATTGGATGGAGACTCCCTCTTTCGCTCTGCGGAAGCCGGCGCGGGCAGCGCCACCGACGGAGCCTCCGACAGCACGACGAAGAAGAAGTCGAAGCGCCGCGGACGACGCAAGAAGTCCTCCGCCGCACGCGACGGCGGCGATGCGGAAGACCCGCCGGCGCCGCGCTCCACGAGCTCGAATGATGACGGCGATGACTCGTCCTCGTCGAAGGCGCAGGGCAAGAAGAAGTCGCGTCGGCGCTCTTCACTGCGCGGACGCTCGACGACGTCCGACGACAAGCCCTCGCCTGACGACGAGATTGACGAACCGCGCGAAGAGTCCACGGACTCCGATTCCGGCGGCGAGCGGACGGCAGGCAAGAAGCGTCGCCGTTCGCGACGACGCAAGCCCGGCGCCTCGGCCGAAGTGAGCGAGGAAGACGCCGTGCGCGACGACGCGCCGCGCGGACGCTCCCACTCCTCGCAGGACGACGACTCGAACGAGGAGCGCTCGGAAGACCGCCGCGACGACGATGTCGACGAAGACGGCGAAGCCAAGCGCAAGCGCCGTCGACGCGGCACGCGCGGTGGCCGCAAGCGCAAGAAGAAGACGACCGACGACTCCGCGGGCATCGGAGACGGCCCCGCCGTCATCGAGTCGATCCCCGGCGAAGAGGACGATCTCCCCGAACTCCCCGAACTCCCCGAACTCCCGGAGCTGCCCGACGACGCCGAGCTGCTCGACGACTCCCGCGGTTCCCGCAACGGACGCAAGAAGCGCGGGCGCAAGTCGCGCGAAACCACCAGTAGTCGGGGGCGCGGCAAGTCGAAGGACTCCGAAGAAGAGGACGACGACGCACCCCCGAAGAAGTCCAAGGTCAAGCGCACGCAGCAGATCCTGGTCAACTCGAAGGACCGCGAAGAAGCGCGCGTCGCAGTGGTCGAAGGCGGCAAGCTGATCGACCTGCAGATCAACGCGGCGACTGACCAGAACCTGGTCAGCGATGTCTATCGCGGCCGTGTCGTGAACATCGAAGCTTCGATCGGTGCCGCCTTCATCGACTTCGGTCGCGGGCGCAACGGTTTCCTGCACACGTCCGACGTCTTGCCCGACTATGGCGAGAAGGACTGGAAGCTCGACAAGCTGCTGTCCACGCATGTCGATCCGTCGGAGTGGGACGAGCGCTCGAGTCAGCCGCACATCGCAGCCGAAGTGCTCGCCGACGAAGACGATGACTCGGACAGCGACGACGACTCCGAGGAGTCGGGCGATCGCGGCAAGTCATCGAAGAAGCGCGGCAAGAAGAAGTCGAGCCGCATGCGCCGTCGTCCGCGCACGCCGGTCACCGAGCTGCTCAAGGTCGGCCAACGCGTCGTGGTGCAAGTCACCAAGGACGCGATCGGCGACAAGGGCCCGACGCTGACGACTTACCTCTCGATCCCCGGCCGCTACCTGGTGCTGATGCCTTCGATGCAGCACACCGGCGTCAGCCGCAAGATCGAGGACCCCAAGGAACGCAAGCGCTTGAAGCGCGTGCTCGATTCCTTCGCTCCCAAGGGCATGGGCGTCATCGCACGCACGGCCGCTTCGGGGCGCACGAAGACCGAGCTGAAGCGCGACCTCGAGTACCTGCTCGGAGCGTGGGAGCGCTTCTCCGAGAAGCTCAGCGTCGGACACGGTCCGACGGCGCTCTACCAAGAGTCCGACGTCGCCATCAAGACGGTGCGCGACCTGTTCGGGCCGGAAACGGACTCGGTCGTCGTCGATGACCAAGACGCCTACGACTCGATTCGCGAGTTCGCCGAGCGCCTGATGCCCGACCAGGTCGATCGCATCATGCTGCACGAGGGCAACCGCCCGATCTTCCATCACTTCGGCGTCGAACAGGACTACGAAAAGGTCTTCTCGCGTCGACTCGAGCTGCCTTCGGGTGGATCGATCGTGATCGACCAAGCGGAAGCGCTGGTCGCGATCGACGTGAATTCCGGCAAGACGCGCACGGACAGCTTCGACTTCGAGGAGATCGCCTTGAAGACGAACCTCGAGGCGGTTCCCGAGATCGCGCGCCAGATTCGCTTGCGCGACCTGGGTGGCATCCTGGTGATCGACTTCATCGACATGATGCGTCGCGGCAACATGCGACTCGTCGAGAAGGCCTTCCGCGACGCGTTCGCGGGAGATCGCGCGCGCAGCAAGCTGGGCCGCATCTCACAGTTCGGCCTGCTCGAGATGACGCGCCAGCGCCTCGGCCCCGGCATCGGCAAGCGACTCTTCGTACCCTGCCAGCACTGCCGTGGCGCGGGCGCGATCCGCACGGTGCAGTCGCGTGCAGCGGCGATCCTGCGACGCCTCGGTTCCTCGCTGACGCTCAAGGGCTTCAGTCAGGTCGAAGTGCGCGCGCAGCCCGACGTGGTTCGGTACCTCAAGGAGAACCACCGCGAGGAGCTCGAGGTGCTCGAAGCGGTGCACAGCCGCACCCTCCAGTTCTCGGAGGTTCCCGACCAGCTCGAGGACAGCGTGCTGCGCTACCTGCGTGCCGACGGGCGCGAGGTGCGCCCCGGCGGACGCCGCAAGCGCTAAGGCCGCGCCTCCGGGCCCGCTCTAAGCATCACCTGGGAAGTGGGTTGCGTCGCCGCGGGGCGGCGCGCCCGGCCTCCCTCCGGGCCCTCCGCCCGCGCACGCTCGAGCTTCGAGATGGGGGACCGGGCCGTCCGGGGGCTGCTGGACGCGAAAAGAGCGGCTTCGCGCTTTCGCTGACACACGGGAGCCCATAGACTCTTCGCCCTTCGCGCCCCCCGGCGCACTTGAAAGCCCCCCCAGCGGTCGCCATCGGTGATCCGCCGGCATGGACTGACGAGCCGCACACGGCGGCTCGCTCTCGAGGATCTTGCATGTACGCCGTCATCAGCGACCGAAACAACCAGACGACCGTCCGCGAGGGCGACGTCATCCTTTGCGACCTGAACGACAAGGTCCAGCCTGGCGACAAGCTGACCTTCGATCAGGTTCTGCTCGTCTCCAACGAAGGCGACCTGCGTGTCGGCACGCCGACCGTCACCGGCGCGTCCGTGACGGGCGAGGTCCTCGGCGTGGAGAAGGGTGAGAAGGTCATCGCCTTCCGCTTCAAGCGTCGCAAGAACGTCCGGGTCAAGCGCGGCCACCGCCAGCGCTACACTCGCGTCAAGATCACGGGCATCAGCGCCTAGGAGTTAACGACAGATGGCACACAAAAAAGGTCAGGGTTCTACCCGCAACGGTCGCGACTCCAACCCGCAGTTTCGCGGTGTGAAGCGCTTCGGTGGTCAGGCTGTCACGGCCGGCACGATCCTCGTTCGTCAGTGCGGCACGCGCTACAAGGCCGGACAGAACGTCGGTCTCGGCAACGACTACACGCTCTACGCGTTGACGGACGGCACCGTCCGCTTCCAGAGCGGACGTCGCGTGCACATCGACACGCTCAGCAACTGAGTTCGAGCTCCTGAAGCACGGCGTTTCGCGCCACGCACTCAGAGCCACAATCAAGCCGGCCTCGCGCCTCCGTTCGGAGGAGCGAGGTCTGCTCTTCGAAAGGGCCGCCATGTTCAAGGACGAGACAACGATCGAAGTGATCGCCGGCAAGGGCGGAGACGGACTCGTCTCCTTCCGCCGCGAGAAGTACGTCCCGCGCGGCGGACCGGACGGCGGCGACGGCGGCAAGGGCGGTGACGTGATCCTGGTCGCCGACCACCATCTGAACTCGCTGCTGCTGATCTCCGGTCGCCCGCGCTACGAGGCGCAGGGCGGCAAGCAGGGCGGAACGAAGAACTGCTACGGCAAGAGCGGCGACGATCTCGTGCTGCACGTTCCCGTCGGCACCATGGTGCTCGATGCGAAGCGCGGCAACTTGCTGCGCGACATGGTCGAAGACGGGCAACGACTCGTCGTCGCCGCCGGCGGCAAGGGCGGCAAGGGCAACGCGCGTTTCGCGACTTCGATCCAGCAGACTCCGCGCAGGGCGACGCTCGGCATCGAAGGAGAAGTGCGCGAGCTGCGCCTCGAGCTGAAGCTCTTCGCCGACGTCGGCTTGGTCGGCTTGCCGAACGCCGGCAAGTCCTCGTTCCTCTCCGTCGTCACCGCGGCGACGCCGAAGGTCGCGAACTACCCGTTCACGACGCTCGTCCCGCAAGTCGGCATCGCCGCCGTCGGCGAACGGGACAGCCTCTGCATCGCGGACTTGCCCGGACTGATCGAAGGCGCGGCGGAAGGCCACGGCCTCGGACACCAGTTCCTCAAGCACGTCGAACGCTGCCGCGTGTTGCTGCACTGCGTCGATGTGTCCGCTGAAGCTCTCGACGATCCGCTCGAGGCGTTCCACACGATCGACAGCGAACTCTCGCGCTTCTCGACCGAGCTCGCCGACAAGGAACGGCTCGTCGTCGCGACCAAGGTCGAGGACGAAGCCTCCGAAGCGCGCGCCGCCGAGCTCGAGGCCGCGCTCGGCAAGCCCGTGCTGCGCATCTCGTCGATGCAGCGGCGCGGCCTGCACCAGCTGCTCGGCTCCTCGCTGCGCTTGGTCCAGGGCGAACCGCAGGCTCCGAAGCCCGGATGATTCATGAACACGCACCCCAGACTGCGCAGCCGGCCGGCTGCGCAGTCTGGGGTGCGTGTTCATGAATCATCCGGGCTTCGGGGGCCTGCGATCAGGGATGGCACCAGTGGTCGACCACGACCGAAATCGGGCGCCGAAGCGCCTTTTTTGTGTCTGGAGGGCTCTTCTGGAAGGGTCGGACCGGGAGTCTCAACGCGGGTCAAGGCGGGGGGACATGCGGGTCGATGAGGCCTTCGAACATCCCGGGCGAAGGATCCCCTCAGGAACGCGATGGCTGAACAGAATCATTCCCAACCTCTCCGAGACCCGAACGCGCACGATCCTCGTGTGCGTGGGCCTCAGCTCACACGTCAGTCGATTCGCGTTCCCGCCGAGGGTCTGACGAACGGCGAGAAGCCGCCGAAGATCACGCCGCTCGGCGTGCCGGTGACGCCGGCGAAGCCGGAGCAGACCGCCGATGATCTCGCAGCGGCGGAACTCTTCGGCGGAGCCACCGGCGAGGCGCACGCGATGGACGTGGGCAACCCGTCGAGCGAGCCCGGCGGGCTCGGATCGGAGGGCACGGATGAACTGCCGAAGGCGTTGACGCAGACGACTTGTTCGCCGCGCCACCTGATCGAGGCGTGGCTCGCGGGCATGGTCTCGTCGAACGCGAGTGACTTGATTCTGCGCGCCGGCGGACGTCCGTCGCAGCGCGTGAACGGCAAGATCACCTTCTTGCCCGGACGCGTCCCGGGTCCCGGTCCGTTGCTCGAAGTGCTCGAGGGCGTGATCGGCAAGAGCCGCATGGAACACTGGCGCGAGCATGGCTCCGCCGACGCCGCGTTGCACATGGACGGCCTCGGTCGCTTCCGTCTCAACGCGTACAAGCAGATGGGGGAGCCCGCCGTCGTGTTGCGTCGCATCAACGAGCACGCGCCGGAACTCGACGATCTGAACCTACCCGTCGAACAGCTCAAGAAGCTTGCGTTGCGCCGGCGTGGTCTGGTGCTCGTCACCGGCATCGCGGGTTCGGGCAAGTCGACGACGCTCGCCGGCATGATCCAGTACACGAACCGCAACGCCGAGCGACACGTCGTGACGCTCGAGGATCCGGTCGAGTTGCTCTTCAAGGAAGACCGCTGCGTGATCAGTCAGCGCGAAGTCGGTACCGACTGCGGTGACTTCAAGGACGGCTTGCGCCACGCGCTGCGTCAGAGCCCCGACATCATCTTGATCGGTGAGATGCGCGACGCGGAGACGGTCAACGCCGCGCTCGACGCGAGCGAGACCGGCCACATGGTGATGAGCACCCTGCACACGGTGAATGCACCGCAGACGATCGATCGCATCCTCGGCTTCTTCCCGGCGGAGCAGCACGCGCAAGTGCGCTCACGCCTGGCGGACAACCTGTCCGGCATCCTCAGCCAGCGCCTGATCCCGCGTTCGGGCGGCGATGGAATGGTGCCCGCCTACGAACTGCTGGTCTCGACGCCGCACGTCCGCGAGCTGATGAACGAGGGCAAGACGGCCGAGCTGGGCCGCGTCATCGACGGCGGCAGCGAAGCCGGGCTGGTGTCGTTCAACGAGTGCCTCAAGCACCTGGTGCTCAAGCGCCAGGTGGACCTGGAGGACGCCCTCTCGGCCAGCGACCGCCCCGACGAGCTGGTTCTGGCGTTGCGCGGCATCACCGCCTCCAGCGGTCGACCCCAGCGCACGAGTGAATCGGGCGGCGGCAGCGAGAAGCCCCCGGTGCCCCGTGGGGACTCGGGCGGCGAAGGTTTGCGCATCTCCAGGGAATAGCTCCGGGCCGAACGCGTCCCTGCCGACACGGAAGGTCGTCCCGCCTCGCTTGAGGCGGGAGGCCTGCCCGGCTAGCATCCCTCCCGCGCGATGAATGTCTCCACCATCAAGTCCCTCGCCTGGCTCGCCGCGGCAGGGCTCACGGCCGCTCTCGGCTGGACCGTATTCGAGTTCGTCGAGTCGAAAGATGCCCAGGGCATGCTCTTCGACAGGGAACTGGCTAAGGCCAAGCTGGACGCAGAGTTCGAGTCGCAGGCGATTCGGTCGAGCACGATTCACTCGACCGTGATCGAGAAGACCTTCTACAAGCTGAACTGGACGGGCAAGCCGAAGCCGAAGGTCGTCGCACCGATCGATAACGCGCCGGAGCCGAAGAAGACGGTCGTCGCCGTCGAGACACTCGTCCGCGTGCTCTTCATCCAAGAGGACCCCGACGCTCCCGCGTCCAGCCGCGTGGCTCTCGCCTACAAGCCGGCGGCCAACATCTCGACCTATCCGCTCGGCCACTGGCTCAAGGTCGGCGACGCGCTCGCCAGCCCGCACGAGTCGGCGATCGTCGAGAGCATCAGCGCTTCGGAAGGCGTGACCTTCCGCTTCGAAGTCGCCGACGGCGAAGAAGCGCGCGAGAACGAGACGCTGCTGCCCGCCGCCTTCAAGAAGGGCGTCGACATCACCTACGTCGGAGCCGACGGTGAAGTGCGGCGCCCGATTCGCAAGACCGCGGTCAGCGTCGTGGACCGGCCGCCTCCGTACAACCCGAAGCTGACGACGCCGATCGACACGAACCATTACCAGATCGGCTACGAGGATGCGGGCCTCTTCGGTCAGGACGCCGCGGGCATCATCGCTCGCGAAGTGCGCCACCGCCGTCACCGCGATCCGCGTACTGGCAAGTTCGACGGCATCGAGATCCAGTCGGTGACCTCGGGCGGCATCGCTTCGCGCAACGGAGCGAAGAGCGGCGACATCATCAAGAGCATCAACGGTCAGGCCGTGACCAGCAGCGCCGAAGCGATCACCTACGTGAAGAACAACCAAGAGTCGACGTCCACTTGGACCGTGGTCATCGAGAACAAGGGTCGCGAGCGGACCGTGACCTACGAGAGTCCGCCGCAGTGACGTCGGGATCGATCGGACGGCAGTGAAACGGATCGCGACCGTCGACCAAGGCAATGGGTCGGCCAAGTTCACGCTCTGGGAACTCAGAGGCGGCGGTGTGCAGATGGCACGCCGCCGTCGCTCGTCACAGGAGCAGTGGTCCGCACCCGCCGGACTCGCCTTCGTGCAAGAGTGGTCGCCCGACGCGCTGGCCATCTCGAGCGTGGCGGGAGGCGCCGGCCGCGACGAGCTGGCGGGTCGCATCGCGGCGCAGCTGCGCGGCCCGTTGCTGCTCGACCTCGACGCGGGTCTCGAGAATCTTACGCTGACGCCCGAGACGGTGGGGCAGGATCGCTTGTTCGCAGCGCGCGGTGCGCTGGAACTCGTCGGTCGCTCGGTAGTGGTCGTCGATGCCGGTACGGCGCTGACGGTCGATGCGTTGCGCGTCGCGGGATCTGAACGGCCGGCCGTCTTCTTGGGCGGTGCGATCGCGCCCGGACCGGACTTGCTCGCGTCGTCGCTCGCGAGCGGCGCGGCACAGCTCCACTCGATCGAACCGCGAGCCGGTGTCCCCGCGCTCGGGCGCGACACGCGCGAAGCGCTCGAGGCCGGCGTCAGCGTCGGCTTCCTCGGCGCGGCGCGCGAGTTGGTGCAACGCATCGCGGAAGCGGCGGGATTCGACGCGCCCGACTTGGTCGTCACCGGCGGAGCTCGCAGCCTCTTGCGCGAACTCGAAGCACCGAGCGGCGGTCGACGCTGGGAGGTCGAAGAGCTCGTCGAGCGCGGACTCTTGGCCGCCGCCGGCGAAGCGCTCGTCGGCGCGGCGTGGAAGCCGATCACGTGATGCGTTGGTGCGAGCTGACTCCGTGCGGCGGCGGCGGCGTCTCCGTGATGTCGATTCACGGAACGGGCGCGCTCGATGCGCTGTGCGAACTCGCGCCGCAAGCACGCTTCGAACGAGGTCGACTCGTGCTCGCACGCCTCGAGCTGGATGGCGAGTTGCTCGACGAAGCGCTCGTCTGCGTCCACGGCGCGGATCACGTCGAGCTGCAGCTGCACGGCAGCCCGCCGCTCGTGCGACGTCTCGGTCGCCGGTTCGGTGGGGGCGACGCGCGCGGGTTGGCGCTCGGCGCTCCGGGCCGCGAATCTGATTCGACCGGCGCGTCGCAGGCGAACCGCGATGCTTGGCGGAACTTGCCCGGCGCGGCATCCGAAGCCGCCGCGCGCGTGCTGCTCGACCAAGCGGAGGGAGCGCTCGAGCGCGAACTCACCCGACTCGAGGGCATGTCGCCGGAACGACGCGCGCGGGGTCTGCGCGAACTCGACGAGCGCACGCGAATCGCGCGTTGGTTGCTCGCGCCGCCACGGCTGCTGATCGCCGGACCCGTGAACGCGGGGAAGTCGACTCTCTTCAACGCGCTGCTCGGGCGGCGCCGCGCCATCACCAGCGACTTCGCAGGAACGACGCGCGACCTCTTGCGCGAGACCGCGCAGCTCGGCGAGTGGGCGGTACAGCTCGTCGACAGCGCCGGCGCTCGCTCGCTCGAATCCGGCCACGAGGTCGAGCGCGCAGGCCAGGATCTCGGCCGGCGCGAGCGCGGTACCGCCGACCTGACGATCTGGCTCCAGCCGCCGAGTGGGCCCGAACCGCCGGCGCTCGCGGCGGGAGAGCATCGCGTGATCGTCGCCAGTCGCGGGGACTTGCCCGGCGCTGCGCCGGACGCCCTGCGCGTGCTCGAAGATCCGAGCGCTGCGCGGGGTCGTATCGCGAGCCTGCTGCGCGCCGAGCTCGACTTGCCCGAGCAGCCGTGGACGCCCGGCGCCGGAGTGCGGCTCGCCGGGGGCTGAGCGCCAGACCGCCGCGGGGCGGAGCGGAGTGAACGGCAGGCGATTTCCCGCCACGTCGCGCTCATCGCTGTCGGAGATTGTGGTTCTCCCGGGCTTCACTTACGCTCCCTCCTCAGGCCCGAGGGCTTTCCCGCGCCCGCCCCCCTTCACCCCTCTGCCTGATGACCGAACTGCGACACCTGGTCTCGATCGACGACCTCTCCTTGACGGAGATGCAGGCCCTCTTCGAAGCCGCGAAGGGCTTCTCCGAGGACTTGACGGCGCACTCCGGTCTGTGCCCCGGCCGCATCTCCGCTTCGCTGTTCTACGAGCCGTCGACGCGCACGCGGCTCTCCTTCGAGTCGGCGATGTTGCGACTCGGCGGGGGAGTGATCACCGCGGCCGACATGAGCGTCTCGAGCGCCTCGAAGGGTGAGTCTCTCGCCGACACTGTGCGCGTCGTCGGCGGTGGCTACGCGGACGTGCTCGTCTTGCGCCACCCTTCGGAAGGCGCGGCACGCCTGGCCGCCGAGTACTCGCCGGTGCCGGTCATCAACGCGGGAGACGGCAGTCACGAACACCCGACGCAGACGCTCTGCGATCTGTACAGCCTGTGGGTCGAACGCGGGCGCATCGAAGGGCTCGACGTGGTGCTCGCGGGTGACTTGCGCTACAGCCGGACGATCCACTCCTTCGCGTACGCATTGGCGCGCTTCGGCGCGAACATCCTGTGCGTGCCGCAAGGCGGCTTCGAGTTGCCGGACTATGTGATGCAGCGCTTGCGCGAGGAGTTCGGCGTCGAACCGATTCGCGCCAACGCGTCGAAGATGGGGGAGCTCGCCGCGGAGAGCGACGTGATCTACATGACGCCGCAGAAGCCGCACCAGCTCTCGCTCTTCACCGACGCCAAGGGTTGGAACGTCAGTCACGTCGACGCGGTCTACATGACGCGCCCGCAGACGGAACGCTATGCGGCGGGCGAAGGCGAAGACCTCTCTTACTTGCAGCTGGGCAAGTCCGCGCTCGCGGCCGACTCCTTGCGCGACGCGGTGGTGATGCATCCCTTGCCGCGACGCGACGAAATCAGCGCCGAGATCGACGGCGACCCGCGCAGCATCTACTTCAAGCAAGCCGCGCGCGGGGTTCCGATCCGCATGGCGATCCTCGCGGCGCTGGCCGGCGAACTGCCCTTGCTCAACTCGCCGCCGGCCGTCGGCATGCCGACCTATCCGGTGCTCGAGGGCGACAACCCTTGTAGGAATCCGAACTGCATCTCGAACACCGAGACGCGCCACGCGGTGCCGCGAGTCGCCTTGGCCTCGCGTCTGCCGCTGCGCGTGCAGTGCGCTTTCTGCTCGCACCGCCTGGTGGTCGGGGCCGTCGGATGCCTCGCCTCGCGCGAGCACCACGAAACCGGCTCGCCGGGGTTGCGCCGGGTGCGCCCCGAGGAGATGCGCTTCTTCCTCGATCCGCCGGCGGCCGAGCGCGCGGGCTTCCCCGCGGCCGGCGAAGCCCACCCGGTCTGAGCGTTCGGATAAGGCCCACCAGGTTGCCTTGGAGCGCTTCCGCACACCTCGAGGCCTTCCGGAGGCCTCGAGGGGCGGGCAATCCGGCCGCTTTTGCTGGACGCCGGCGTCACCGAGCGCCCTGGAGGGGTTAGTGGCGGCGGTCGACCTCCCCCATCCGGCTCTGTCTCCCCCCGACTCGCAGTTCGGCACGCGGCTTGCTGAACCAGCAGTTGGAAGCCCTGGCTTCCGGCCGTGGCCCCCCGCTCTCGACAGCTCTCCGGGGGCGGCGGTCTCCGCTCTCGCACAATCCAAGCGCACCGATGTGCATGCCCGCTCTCGGCGAAGCCGGGGAGGGGCCGGCTCGCGGTCCCGTGGCGAAGCCCGGGACGGAGCTTGACCCTCGTCAGTAGACCCCCAAAATAGTGGACCCCCAAAATAGGGCCCCCAGAATGGGGCCGCCAAAAATAGGGCCGCCAAAAATAGGGCCCCCCGGTCGAGAGAGCTCTCGAGCCCGTCGACTGCGCAGCCCTGCGCCGACACCGCGCAGGCACTGCCTGAGTTCTGCGCCGCTGTCGGCGGCACGCTCCTGCTCAGGGACCGTCGCTCGGAGCGGCGGTTCAGACCACTCGACAACACTCTCGACTTGCGCCGAGGCAGACCCCTCCTGCCTAGACTCCCATCCCATGACATCCATGAATTCCATTCTGATCGCGACCGTCCGCCGTGGTGCCAAGGGCGCCTTCGTCGGTGCCTGTTTGGTCGGTGCCGTGCTGACGGCAGGCTGCAGTTCGGGTAAGTCCATCGCCGCGTTGGGCCCCGGTGCCGGACCGGTCAACTCGCTCCAACCGCAACCCGACACTTCGATCCGCTCACGAGACTTCGTGGTCGACGCGAACGAGCGCGGAGCCAGCGGTCAGTTCCGACTGACGGGGATGTTCTGGGGACGCATCGTCGATGTTTTCGACGTCGCGGGCACGCTGATGGCCACCGACTACGTGATCGGTGAGAACATCCAGTCGAACCAGAATTACATCGTGCAGACGAACGCGGTGACGCAGCGCACCGCGGTCGTCGTCCGGCACCTCGCCGGTTCGGACGGCTACGAGGCGGCCTTCGTCGCGCTCGACCAGAACATGACGCCGGTGCAGGACAAGAGCCTCGCGGCGTCCGAGCTCGGTCCCTACTCGATGGTGCCGCGCAACTCGGCGATCGTGCTGCGCTTCAACGACCTGCTCGACCAACGCTTCAGCTCCGGCTCCTGGCGCGACAGCCTGAACAACGCCTCGGTCAACGCGCAGACCGGTCAGCTGGACAATCAGCTGGTCAAGCTGCAGGTGGGTTACCCGCCCACCGCCTTCTACGAGGGCCGCCTGATGGTCGATCGCAACCACGGCGACCTCGCTGACTGGGACGGCGACGGCGCCCAGGAGTTCCACCCGACGCGCATCGTGATCGCGAACGCGGTCTCGCTGTTCGATGCCGAGCTGACCAACCCGCCGCTCGCCGTGAACAGCCTCGGTCTCCCGAAGAGCAACACGGTTTCCGAGCCCAACGGCGTCATCCGTATCTCGACGGCGCTCGATGGGGGTGCCGGTCAGATCCTGGTGCTGCGCAACGCGGGCGGCAGCTCAGTCTCGTACTCCGGCAGCGGCAGCCGAGACGCGAGCAGTACGACCAATGATGTTGTGCGGGCCTTCCGCACGGGCGGCGAGCAAGCGGTCACCGGCGACCTGAACAACGGCTTCCTGGCCGACAATCTGCGCCCGAACATCATCGGCAACATCGACGTCGCTCTGACGGGCAGCATCGTTCAGGACCCGAGTGATCCGACGATCTTCACGGCGGACGGTCTGAACTTCGACATCGCGGGATGCGCGAAGTTGCCGTTGGTCGGCGACGTGATCGTGCAGCAGATCCAAGGCAACACGCGTGCCGAGATCGCCTCCTTCGGTGTCGTCAACGGCCAGATCACGAACTTGCGCTTGCGCGTGGTTCAGCCGCTCGACGGCGCGCTCGTGGCGGGTTCCGCGCAGCTCCTGACGGCGTACGACCCCGCTTCGGACAACCCGCCGTGCTTCCTGCGCTTCGCGCCGGAACCGTCGAATGCTCCGGCCGCCGGTGTCAGCAAGTCGTCGCAAGTCTTCCTCGCCTTCAGCGAGCCGATGGACCCGACGACGATCAAGCCCTTCGACACCTACAGCCTGCAGCGTGTGGCTGCGAGCCCCGGTGCGGAGGACTTCGTCATCGCCTCGGTCACCACGAACGCCGAGCTGCGTGAATTCGCGATCGTCCCGACGATGCCGCTGAAGCACACCAACGGCAACGCGGAGACCTACTACCTGCGCGTGGCTCCTGCGAACGAAGGCGGCCCGACCGACCTCGCCGGCAACCCGCTGCAGTTCGACCTGCCGCTGATCCCGTTCACGCTCGAGCCCACCGAGGCCACCGAGTCGAACGGCGGCTTGGCCTTCCGCTTCCACAAGACCTCCGAGCTGGCCTTGACGCCGGACGAAGTCGCCGGAATCGCGAACCTGCCCGAGTTCCGCAACCGGCAGATGATCTACAACCTGTCGCAGGAAATCCTGTCCCCGCGTCCGATCACCCGTCGCGCCATCGCGGCGGACCGCGACAAGCCGGTCCCCGGCAACATGACCGCCTTCCCGCAGGGCGTGCAGACGCCGCTCTCGCCGCTCGGCTCGAAGTGCCAGGCCCTGTATCGCTACTGCGACCTCGGCTGGACGGTGCAGGACGAGACGAACTACAACGTCGACATCGAAGGCCTCGCTTGGGCTCCGGTGGGCGGCACGGTCGTCTCCGACAGCTACTCCGAGTTCCAGATCTCGCTGGCGCACGGTCGCTACCTGCCCGACGAGCCGATCAACAACTTCGGCTTCCCGATCTACGAATTCTCGGGCATCAAGGCGAACTACGACGGCAACTTCGTCGACACGCCGAAGGTCGTGCACCCCAAGTCCAGCGGCTACGTCGTCAGCCAGGCTGATGCCTTCCTCGCGGAATCCGGTACCACCATGGTGCCGTGGCCCCTGAACGAAGGCATCCCGGTCGAAGAGTACCGCTACTGGACGTACCGCGACACTCGCGACGACACCTTCCAGGGCGGCTCTCAAGGCTCCGGTGTCCCGCTCGAAATCGAATACGTCGTCAACGGGTGGCCGCTCTTGCCGACCCCGACGCCGCCCAAGATGTACCCGGCCAGCCAGGTCAAGAGCGTCGGTCTCCCGATGATGATGGAGTTCCGCTGCTACCCCGACAACGACGCCTTCGGTCTGAACCCGTTCGACATCTCGATCGCGATCAACACCTCGGCGCGTCCCAACTTCCGGGCCTTCTCGACCGGTGGCTACAACACGGCCAATCAGCCGCAGACGCGGAACCCCGACCAGCAGACGACGGCCCTGGGCGGCTTCAACCCCGGCTCGACGCCTTCCGGTCTGCCGACGCCCGGTCTCGACAACGTCTTCTACATCGGCCAGGTCGAGCTGGTGACGCGCATCAGCGTCTCGCACTCGATCTGGTTCGACTCGGGCTTCACCTCACCGACCTACGTCGCTCCGGTGGTCGAACCGCTGCCGTCGCAGCAGCCGACGGGCACGCAGATCGTCTTCGCCTACCGCGGTGCCACCTCGGTCGCGTCGGGCGGTGATCCGAACCTCGCGATCCTGAACAACGCCGACGGCGCTGTCCTGGACTGGTACGGCGGCCCGATCGACATCGGCACGAACGGCTCCGCTGCCTACAGCAATGGAGATGAGATCTGGAAGCCCAGCATCGCCCAGATCAACGGGTCGAAGCTGTTCCAGGTGCGGATGACCTTCATCTCCAACGCAGCGACGAACCAGGTCCCCTACATCGATTCCTTGGGACTCTCGTACCGTCAGTAATCACGACGCGGCAGGTCGGCCGCCCGGGAACACCGGCGCTCGACCTGCCGCGGAACCGCTCCGCTCAGATTCAAGCAACACGCGACTGACTCCCCTCGAGGTCGCCCCTCTTTCGAAGCAGAATCCATGAACATCTCCTTCTTCAAGCACCGCAACGCCTGGGCGCCCGCACTCTTCGCCGGCTTGCTTGCGACCGCGTGCAGCAGCGGCGGCAATGGCGGTAACTCGATCACCAGTCAGATGACCCTGCCCAGCGTCTCCGTGACGCAGGGTCAAGAGTGGAAGATCAACCGCCCCATCCAGTTCAACTTCTCGCAGCCGGTGGACTTCACGACTGTCGACCAGTCGTCGATCAGCATCGCGCAGTCGAACGGTGAGGCTGCGGTGGGAACCTTCATCTCCGATCCCTCCGACCCGCGCGTCGTGGTCTTCCAGCCGACCTGCCCGACCAAGGCGGACCTGTCCGACTCGGGCCTCAAGCCCGGACGCACCTACCGCATCCGCGTGGGGGATGTGAACAACTCGACTTCGGTCGTGCGTTCGATGTCGGGATCGGCGCTGCAACTCGGCACGAATCGCACCTTCGTCACGCCGAGCGGGACGGAGGCTTCAGAGTTGTTCATCGACCTGGTCCCCGGCGCGCCCTCGCCGCGCGTGCTGCCCGTCTCGGACGGCAACGCTGACGCCGCGACTTACCTCGAGACCGCCTTGGACGACACCAACCGCACCTACTTCGTGCGCGACGTGTTCGGCAATGGTGGACTTCCGGCCGGCGAAGTAGCGCCCTTGAACCTCTACAGCCTGATCGACTCGCGGATGGCCGTGGTCATCGAGTTCAACCAACCGGTGAACCCCCTGACGACGAACATCAACTCCAGCCGCATCTACCTCGAGTACTTGCTGCCCGGTGGGCTCGGCTGGTCGCCTTTCGAGTCGCGCGTCGAGCTGATCGAGAACTGCTCACTGACCGGCGCTGCCGTGCGCTTGACGCCCGTCGGTGTGCTGCCGCAGAACTCGCAGGTGCGCGCCGTCGTCGCCGCCGAGTTCGAAGACCTGGTCGGCAACAGCAACAACCAGCCGCTCGTCAACTTCGCGCTGATGGACACGGCGACCTTCGAGGAGATGGGCGTTCCGGTCGAGTTCGCCGACGAAGTGCGCACCGAGTTCTTGTTCGCGGGGGAGGCCAACAGCCTGTCGCGCGAAGACACGCAAGCGCCTCTCGACACCCCGCCCGCAGCTTGGGGCGGCGGTCAGCTGGGTGCGGCCTTCGATTTCTCCGGCACCGGCGGTCCCGGCGGAAACTTCGACTGGCACGTGCCGGCGAACACCGACTTCACCTTCGACACGACCCAGACGGTCATCGTCGGTGGTCCCGAAGGCGTGCCGACGACCTTCTTGACGGTCATCAACGGCCGCCTGGACATCAACGACTTGGTCCTGCCGTCGACCTCGCGGATCTTGATCCAAGGCAACAAGCCCGCGACCTTCCTGATCTCCGGCGAAGCGAACATCGATGGTCAGATCATCGCGAACGGCGCGAACGCAACGGCAGTCTTCACGCTGAATACGCCGCACCAACCGGAACCTGGGGCGGCTGGACGTGCCGGTGGAGGTTCCGGTGGCATCGGTTCCTACCTGACGACACAATCCACCCCGCGGGGTGGGAACGGAAACGGTGCCTTTGGCAGCGCCGGCCTCGGCGGCGAAGGCGGTGAAGCGGGTTGGGGGACCGGCGCCGCAAACAATCGTCGCGGCGGAGGTGGCGGCGGCGGTGTGCTCGGCAAAGACGTACTCGTCCCGAACACGAGCGGTGGTGCTCCTGGTAGTGAGTGCGACCCGGCACCGACAGCTCGACCGCTTATTCCGGACCAGTCGATTATCGGTGTCGATGCGGAAGACGGCTTTCCCGGCATGACGACTGCGAAGTCCGCTCTCGATGCAAGTCGTATGCCCTACGGCGGTCGCAAGTCGCTGGGCCCTTTCGACCCGATCTCGGCGGAAGATGACTTCTTCGGTCTGCTGCGTAAGAACGTCGGCACGGCGCAGGAGTTTAGTATTCGCGGAGAGCTTGAGGCACCGACTGCAGGCGCCGGCGGCGGCGCCGGCGGTGACGCGACTTCAGCCAGCTCCTATCCGCCGGTCACGCTCAGCCCTTCCGGTGAGGACAAGGGCTGCGGAGGCGGCGGAGGTGGTGGTTCGTTCACGATGCTGACGCTGGGGGATATCACCTTCGGCGCAGGCGGAAAGATCTCGGCCGACGGCGGAACGGGCAACGGCGGCGAGAACGTCTCCGGCTGGGACCGCATTGGTGGCGGCTCCGGTGGCGGCTCCGGCGGTCACATCATCTTGCAGACGGCTTCACGTATTGATCTGTCTGCGGTGCCGAACAACGTGGTCGCGATCTCGGCCATCGGGGGTCAGGGAGGAACGGGGCAGATCGTTCCTCCCGCAGGTGGTGGCGGTGCCGACGAGAACGGAAACACGACGCCGGGGAACGACGCACGTCACGTGGGAACCGGCACGAGTTCCACCGCCGACAACCCATTCTCGGTCAGTGTGTGCACGACAGGACCTGGCATCCGCCGTGGAGCGGGTGGCGACGGTGGCCCCGGTCTAATCCAGTTGCATGTCGGCAAGGTGCCGATCCCCGGCGACAGTTCGAGTGACGTGGTGCCCCCTGCCGGCAACACGAACCTTTACTCGATCATCAAGCCGCCGCCGCTCGGCTACGACAACATCGGCGCGGCTTGGGTCGACCAACCGGTGCCCTTCTTCGGACGCCTCTCGAAGGGTCAGTCGAAGTGGGTCTCGCTGGGTGAAGTCGCGACCGACCCCGTGACGGGTAACCCGTCGCCGATCGGCTTCTTCTTCGGCGGCACCAACACCGGCACGGGTCTGATCGAGACGGCGCTCGGCCAAGTCGATCCGCTCGATCCGATCCTGGAGCCCGTCGCGGACATCTCGGCGGCCGGCTTGCCGGACGTCTCGATGGACGACCCGCGCACCTTGCTGTTCGATGCTTCCGAGTTCTCGGTCAGCAATGTGATCTACAAGCGGAACCCCGCGCTGCTCGCGGGCTATCTGCTGCAGGTCGGTGCCGCGAAGATGACGGTCGCGACGGCCGGCTACGACTCGCTCACGGACGTGCTCTCGGTGACGGTCCGGAGCAGTGATCCGGAGATCCCGGGCGCCGGACTTGCTGAATTGATCCCGCGCTTCTTCCGCGTGCAGACCAACGGCGTCGCAGACGCCTTGCCGTCCAGCTCCGAGATCAAGATCGAGTTCCAGGCCGCACCGCGCAACGCGCTGGGCGTCCCGGACGAGACAAATGCGACCGCGTGGGTGACGGACATCGAGTTGCTCAACACGAGCCCGAACAACACGGACTTCCGCTTCCTGCGCTTCCGCGTGTCCTTCGACATCGCCGCGACGGGCAGCAGCCTGTCGTTCAACACTCCGCGGCCGTCGCTGGAGTTCCTGAGCGTCGGCTTCCGCTTCTAGCGTGAGTCCACTGCCTACGCGGCCCCACGGGGTCGTCGGCTGAAATCAGCGAGCGGGCGACCCGATGGGGTCGCCCGCTCGCCGTTTCGCAGCCACTCGGCGCGGCGCGCGTCAGCGGCACGAGGCTCGCTGCGCGAGTGAGTTTTCAGGCGGGTCGTTTGAGCGCGCCTCAGGCGTGTGCTTCCATGACGCGCGTGACGTGTCTTCGCTCGTTTCGGGTCGTTCTCGGGCTCTTCCTGTGCTTCGCGCTGTGCGCGTGCGGGTCGGAATCCGGTGCGCCTCGGCCCGGCTTGCGGCTCGAGCAGTTTCGTCCGGGTGCGGCCGAAGGCGTGTACTTGAACGAACCGCTCGTGCTGCACTTCTCGGACGACCTCGATCCGCTGTCCGTTACGCGCGAGAGCGTGAAGATCCGGCCGGTCGACGGCGGCCCGGCGGCGCGCGGCGTGTTCGACGTGGAGGGTCGGCGCTTGCGCTTCAGGCCCGACCCAGCGCTCGAGCCGGACCTGATGGACGGCGGTCTGCGACCCGCGATGACCTACACCGTCGAGCTGTTCGGCTATCCGCGCGTCGACGGTTTGCGAGCGCGAGACGGTCGACCGCTGGAACGCAGTTACCGCTGGAGCTTCCGCACGGCTGAAGGCGGCGACTCACTATTCGCGGATCAGACGCCGCTCTCGAGCTCACTCTTGCAGCTCGATCGGGCGCGACTCGGTCGCGAAGAACCGATCCGACTCTCGTGCGCCGAACCGCTCGATCCGACGAGCTTGCGCGCGGAGGACTTTCAGCTGCTCTTCCTCTCCGCCGAGCGTCGCAGCAGCTCCGAACCGCAAGTGCGGATCCCGCTGCGCGCGCGACTCGCCGGCAACGCGGAGCCGGGTACCGAAGACGGCGGCGCGCGCATCGAGCTGCGCGCCGAGACCGGTGATTTCGAAGTCGGGCAGTACCGGCTGACGATCTCGCCGGATACGGAACTGCGCGACTTCGGCGGCAACCTCTCATGGCCCAGCCGTCCCGGTATCGCCCCGTACTTCGACCTGATCGTCGTGCACCGCGAGACCGAGATCCACGAGAGCTTCCTCGACGCCGACCGTCGCTCGCCGCTGCTCGTTCCGGGTGTGGACGGCGTCGCCTTCTGGGCGAACGGCGACTGGGGCACCGGTGCGAGCGCGAGCCCCGCGCTCTTCGGTCGCGTGACGATTCGCCTGCCCGCGGCGGTGGGGGACGGAGGCGCTGGACGCGTCGTCTTGAGCGGCGTCGAGCGGCGCACGGACTTGCACGCCACGCGTCTCGCGCTGCCTTCGGGCTCGCGCTGCGAGTTGTCGGCGGGCGGCATGGTCGTGTTGCGCAGCCAGGGCAAGTTCTCGATCAGCGGTGAGCTGATTCGGCGCGGCGACGACGCGGCGCCGATGACCTTCGAGAGTGGATCGCCGCTGTCCACGCCGCCGCCGCCGCGTCGCAGCGACTGGCGGCCGGAACGCTTGTCCGATTGGTTGAGTTGGGCGCAAGCGCAAGATCGTCCGTGGACCGTGCTGATCGCCGGCGGCGACTTGGTGCTCGAAGCGGGTGCGCGCCTCGACACGGCGGGGCCCTTGATGCTCGTTGCGGGCGGGCGCGTCGTGGTGCTCGGCTCACTGGACAGTCAAGAAGACCAACTCTTCGTGCTCGGTGAGTACGAGGGCGGCTTGCCCGGCAAGAGCTATCTGACCGCGATGCTGATCGACGCGCCGCTGATCAATCCGCTGATCGAACCGTTGCGCTGTGCGGTCGTGTCCGCGCCGATGCCGCGCTGGGGCGGCGTCGAGCGCTGGATTTCCGCTTCGTTCACGGCCTTCGAAGGCAACGGCACGGTGCGGCTGCGCTTCTTGCCCGAAACACTCGACCCGCTGGCCGAAACGCTCGATGACTGGGGACCGGTCGCGCATCCCGCCGACCTGCCGGGCGGTGCGCTGCGCCTGTTGATCGAGATCGAACAACTACCTGCGCCCGAGTCGGATCGGCCGAGGTCCGTCTGGGCGCCGCCCTTCCTCGACGACGTCCACCTCTTCTGGGAACCGCGCGTCAGCGCAGCACGATGATCGACGACCTCATCCAGAGCTTCCGAGACTTGCCGCTCGAGGTCCTCACGGGGATCACCGCGGTCTTCGGCCTCTTCGTCGGGTCCTTCCTGAACGTGGTGATCTACCGCTACCCGCTCGAAGATCAGACGGTCAACGAGCCCAAGCGCTCGGCTTGCCCGTCTTGCGGCCATCAGCTCGGTTGGACGGAGAACATCCCGCTCGGATCGTGGCTCCGGCAGCGCGGCAAGTGCCGTTCGTGCAGCTGGTCCATTCCGTGGCGCTATCCGCTGGTCGAGGCCCTGAACGGCTTCCTGTGGGGTCTGTGCGCGTGGCTCACGCTCAGCGGCGACGGCGGTGCCGCGCTGCTGGCTGTACGCCTGCTCGTGATCTCGGCGCTCGTCGTCGCGACCTTCGTCGACTTCGACTGCTTCGAGATCCCCGACTCGGTGTCGATCGGCGGGATGGTGGCGGGGCCGGTGCTCTCGTTCCTGGTGCCCGCGCTGCACGTCGACAGTTCCTCCGCCATGCTGTTCTCGGGCGCTGCTGAGCTGACGCGCATCGGGGCCCTGTTGAACAGCCTGGTCGGCATGGCGACGGGCTTCGGCGTGCTCTGGCTGGTCGGCCGCGTCGGAGCTCGCGCCTTCGGCAAGGAAGCGATGGGGTTCGGCGACGTGAAGCTGCTGGGGGCCGGCGGTGCTCTGGTCGGACCGGGCGGCGTGATGGCGGCGTTGATGCTGGGATCGGTCTTGGCGAGCGTTTGGGGGGCCGCGGTGATGCTGCGCTTCTACGGCCTGGTTCAGGCTCGGGCGCGCAGCCGGGCCGGCCGCAAGCCCGCCCGCAAGGCGTGGCGCGTCGCGCGACTCGCCGGACAGTACGTTCCCTTCGGCCCGTTCCTCGCCGCGGGCATTGGAATCGTGCTCCTCGATTGGAATCATGTGCTCGGACTGCTCTTCAGGACCTGAGCGGCTCCATCCAAGTAATCAGGCGCGCACCCTCGCGCGCCGCTAGAGGGGAAACCACCGTCGATGAAACGACCGAAGATCGAGAGGCTGGCGCTGAGCTTGCTGGCCCTTCCGCTGCTGTTCAGCACCGGCTGCGCCACGAGCGACGCCTTCCGTGATGCGATTGCCGAGCGCGATGAGCGCATCGCGCAACTCGAAGCCGAGAAAGACCAGCTGCAGCGCGAGCGCCAGTCGCTCTACTCGCAACTCGATGTGCTCAGCAGTGACCTGCAGCGCAACAACACGCGGATGCCGGAAGTGATCGTGGCCGAGCCGGCTTCGAGTTCGACGAAGACCGACGGCAACGGCGTCGAGTACGGCTACCGCAACGGCATGCCCGTGATCACGATCCCGTCGTCGGTCACCTTCAACTCCGGCAAGGCCGAGTTGTCGAAGGAGGGCGAGCAAGCCCTGCGCGAAGTCGCCAAGGTCTTGCGCACGGAACACAAAGGTCGCGTCTACTCGATCGAAGGTCACACCGACACGGACCCGATCAAGAAGTCGAAGTTCGCGACGAACCGCGATCTCTCGCTCGCGCGCGCGATGGCGGTGCTGACCTTCCTGGTCGAGGAATGCCGCATCTCCGACACGCAATGCGTGATCGTCGGACATGGTCAGTACGAACCGCGCGATCGCGGAACCTCGGCGGACTCGAAGCGTCGCAACCGTCGCGTCGAGATCGTCGTGCACGGCTTGAAGAGCTGAGCGCAGGTACCGAGCCGGGGCCAGCTCCCCACAACTCGACGAGCAGCATCGACCAGCGGTCGGTGCTGCTCGTCGAGTTGTGGGGAGCTGGCCCCGGCTCGGTACCTCACGCTACGCACAGAGGCGGGGGCGCAGCGACTCGCCCGCGACGGGGGTCGAGGTTAGGATGGGGCCCCGAGTGGGACGGAGCGCGGCTCCGCTCCCCAGCCTCTTTCTTGAACCTCAGCACGTGATCACCCGATGACGGAAGTCCATTCCATCCGCAACCTGTGCTTCGTCGGCCACCCTTCCTCCGGCAAGACGACCCTCGTGGATGCGTTCGCGCATCTGACCGGAGCCTCGGCTCGCAAGGGATCGGTGAACGACGAAACGAGCATCTGCGACACCGAGCCCGAAGAGCAGGAGAAGAAGCACACGCTGCAACTCTCCGTCGTGCACGCGGAGCATGGTGGGAAGCACTGGACGCTGATGGACACGCCCGGCTATCCGGACTTCGTGGCCGAGACGGACGCCGCGATCTTCGCATCCGATCTCGCGGTGGGCGTCGTCAGCTGCACCAGCGGCGTGACCTACAACCTGCGCAAGAAGCTCGAGCGCGCCGCGGAACTCGGGCGTCCGCGCGCGATCGTGATCACGCATCTCGACGGAGAGCACGCCGACTTCGACACGCTCGTGGACGAGTTGCGCACGGCCGTCGGTGAAGTCTGTGTTCCCGCTCTGCTTCCCGACGGAAGCGCAGGAGCCTTCAGTTCCGTTCACCGCACGATGCTCGATCCCGAGTCCGCTTGGCGCAAGCGCCTGATGGACCGCGTGATGGACGCGTGCGAAGACGAAGACGCGTTGATGGAGTATCTCGACACGCAGGAGATCACGGAGGAACAGCTCGAGAAGCTGATGCCTCACGCGATCACCGCGGGGTCGTTGATTCCGATCCTGGTCTGCAACCCTGAGAGCGGGCTCGCGGTCGAAGACTGCCTGAGGTACTTCCAGCGCTTCGCGCCGGCGCCGGACGAGTACGAGATCCGCGACACCGCCGGTGAAGTGATCGAACGCGACGAGAATGGTCAGCTCGAGGCGACCGTCTTCTGCATCAAGTCCGACCCGCACGTCGGCAAGGTCTGCTTGGCACGCATCTGGTCGGGCACCTTGCACCAGGGCGACACGATTCACGGCGAGACGGACGCGAAGCCCGAGAAGCTCGGCGGGCTGTTCCGCCCGGTCGGCAACAAGCGCGAGGCGATCGATGCGGCTCGTCCGGGCGAGATCGTCGCCTTCACCAAGGTCGAGCACATTCGTTGGGGCGAGAGCTTCAGCGAAGCCGGCGGAGAAGTCCGCAAGGTGGCGGCGCCCGCTCCGCCGACGCCGATGATGGCGGTTGCGATCACGCCCAAGACGCGCGCTGACGAACAGAAGATGGGGGAGGCCCTCCACAAGCTGGAAGCCGAAGACCCGACCTTCCATATCCACACCAACCCGAACACGCACGAGTTGGTCGGCGAGGGCATGAGCGACTTGCACCTCCAGGTGCTGCAGAGTCGACTCAAGCGACGCTACGGCGTGGAGATCGAGACGGCGCAACCGAAGATCGCGTACCGCGAGACGGTCTCGAAGCCCTCCGAAGGTCACCACCGTCACAAGAAGCAGTCCGGCGGCCGCGGCCAGTTCGGCGAGTGCTACCTGCGACTGCGCCCGGGCGAAGAAGGCAGCGGCGTCGTCTTCGTCGACAAGGTCGTCGGCGGCTCGATCCCGCGCAACCTGATCCCGGCCGTGGAGAAAGGCATCCGCGACATCTGCGGGCGCGGCGTGTTGACCAGCAGCATCGTCGTCGATGTCGAAGCCGAACTCTACGACGGCAAGTTCCACGCCGTGGACTCCGACGAGGCATCGTTCCGCATGGCGGCGCAGCGCGCCTTCCGCGACGGCTTCGAGAAGGCCGGGCCCAAGCTGCTCGAGCCGGTCTACGAGCTGGAGATCCACGTTCCGACGGAGGTCTCCGGCACGGTCTTCAGCGACATCACCAGCCAGCGCCGCGGTCACGTGCTCGATCAGTGGACCGAGGCCGACGGTTCGGTCACGGTCATCAAGGCCGAGGTGCCGCTCTCGACGGTGCAGACGTACCACCGCGACCTGAAGTCGCAGACTTCTGGTCAGGGCTTCTATTCGATGCACTTCCACTCGTACGGGCCGGTGCCCGCGCAGGAACAGACGCGCATCCTCAAGGAGATGGCACTGCAGCACGACGACGACTGATCGGTCATCGAGTCGGCAGCCGGAAAGTTTTTCCGGGTGTCCGATCACGCACTGGAGAGCGCCGCGAGCCTGAGGCTTCGCGGCGCTCTCTTCGCGTTCGTGGAGCAAGTTGCGGAAAAGGGCGAGAAGGCGGGCGTCCCAGCTTGAGTTGCGAGTGCATCTCCTCCGATTGATGGGCAGACGTGCCACCGATCCTGGCGGAGGGACCTGCATACCTCTGCGTTTCGGTGGACCCTTGTAGAGGTGCCCCAATGATCACGATGGAAGAACTACTGGCGCTCATGGTGCGCCAGGGCGGATCCGACTTGCACATCACCGTCGGAAGTACGCCGCGCATTCGCGTGGACGGAAACCTGCTGCCGGTCGAGTGCGAGCCGTTGACTGGAGATGACACACGTCGTCTTGCGACGAGCGTGTTGAACTCGGACCAGATCGCGACACTCGATCGCGACCTCGAGCTCGACTGCTCGTTCGGCCTGGAAGGGCACGGTCGCTTCCGCGTGAACGTGTTCTATCAGCAGGGTGCCGTGGCCAGCGTGCTGCGCGCGATCCCGGACACGATCCCGAACTTCGAAGCGCTCGGCATGCCGGTCCCGGTCTGCGAGAAGATCTGCAACATGCGGGCCGGCTTGGTGCTGGTCACCGGAGCGACGGGTTCGGGTAAGTCGACCTCGCTCGCGGCGATGATCGACCACATCAACCGTGCGCGTCAGAACCACATCATCACGATCGAGGACCCGATCGAATTCACGCACCGCCACCAGAACTGCGTGGTGACGCAGCGCGAGGTGGGGGGCGACACGCGGAATTTCGGCAACGCGCTGCGCAGCGTGCTGCGACAGGACCCGGACATCGTGCTGGTCGGCGAGCTTCGCGACCACGAGACGATCGAAGCGGCGTTGACGCTCGCTGAGACCGGTCACTTGACCTTCGGCACCTTGCACACGTCCGACGCCGTTCAGACGGTCAACCGAATCATCGACGTCTTCCCGTCGCACCAGCAGTCGCAAGTGCGGACGCAGCTGTCGTTCAGCCTCGAGGCCGTGTTCTCCCAGCAGCTCTTGCCGCTGGCGACCGGTCGCGGCCGCTCGATGTGCGCAGAGATCATGTTGGCGACGCCCGGCATCCGCGCGCTGATTCGCGACGGCAAGTCGCACCAGATCTACTCGCAGATCCAGACCGGCGGACGCCTCGGCATGAACACCATGGCGCAGTCGCTGGCCGCGAAGGTCAAAGAGGGCAAGGTGAACATCGTCGACGCCGAGATGGCGCTCAGTGACCCCGCCGAGCTTCGCAACTTGCTCAAGGCAGCCTGATGGTTCAGGTCCCGGTCAAGATCAAGCGACTGCTGCTCGACAGCGGCCTCGTCTCGGAAGAGAACTGGGCGCACGCCAAGTCGCAGGGGCCCAACGTCCTCGAGAGCCTGCTCGAGAGCGGTGGACTCGAGTCGCGCGCGTTGATCGAAGCGATGGCGCGTTCATCGAACGTGCCGCCCGTCGATCTCGAGCGCGTCAAGCCTGATTCTTCAGCGGTCGAGAGCCTGACGCAGGACACCTGCGTCGAGAACAACATCTTGCCGCTGACGCTCAACGGCGACGTGTTGACCCTCGCGGTCTGCGATCCGTTCGACGTCTTGATGCTCGACGACCTGCGCCGCCGCACGGGTTGCGAAGTGCGTCAGATGGTCACCGATCCGCTCAGCATGGCCAAGGCGCTGGAAGGCGTCTTCCAGACGGGGCGCAAGCAGGTCGACGACTTGCTGGATTCAGTCACCAACCTCGGCGACATCGAGGTCAAGGAACAGTCGGACGACGAAGGTCAGAACGACCTGGCGCACGCCACCGCCGACGATGATGACGCGCCGGCGGTCAAGCTGGTCAACTTGATGCTGTTGCGCGCGCTGCGCGACAAGGCGAGTGACATCCACGTCGAGCCGACCGACACGGAGATGTACATCCGCTTCCGTGTCGACGGTCGCATGCGGCTCGTCATGACGCCGCCGAAGGGGCTGCTCAACGCGCTGATCTCGCGCCTCAAGATCCTTGCGCAGCTCGACATCGCCGAGCGCTTCAAGCCGCAGGACGGCAAGTTCCAGATCAAGTACGAGGGTCGCCAGATCGACTTCCGTCTCTCGATCCTGCCGGTCGTCGGCGGCGAGAAGGCGGTCATGCGTATTCTCGATGCGGGCAATCTCGCGTTGAAGCTCGAGACGATGGGCTACGAGCCGAAAGCGCTCCTGGACATCCGCCGCGCCATCGAAGCGCCGTACGGCATGATGCTCGTCACCGGCCCGACGGGTTCGGGCAAGTCGACGACGCTCTACTCCTGCGTGCAGGAAGTCGCGACGCCCGAGATCAACGTCACTACGGTCGAAGACCCGGTCGAGTACCGCATGCAGGGCATCAACCAGGTGCCCGTGAATCCCAAGCGCGGCCTGACCTTCGCCGGCGCGTTGCGCTCGATCCTGAGGCAGGACCCCGACGTGGTGCTGGTCGGCGAGATCCGGGACACCGAGACGGCCGAGATCGCGGTGAAGGCCGCGCTCACCGGTCACTTGGTGCTCTCGACGCTGCACACGAACGACGCGGCCAGCACGATCACGCGACTGGTGGACATGGGCATCGACCCCTTCATGGTGTCGAGTTCGCTGCTCTGCATCGGCGCACAACGACTCGGCCGCAAGCTCTGCGAGAGCTGTCGCGTTCCGCTCGATGTGCCCGAGAAGGAACTGCTGAACGTCGGCTACTTGCCCGACGAGCTCCCCGGCATGCAGCTCTTCGGTCCCGACATGAACGGCTGCCCGCGCTGCAACAAGGGCTACAAGGGTCGCTTCGCGATCCTCGAGACGCTGTTCCTCGAAGACTCGATCAAGCGCATGGTCGTCGAAGGCCGCAACGTCCTCGACATCAAGAAAGAAGCGATCGCACAGGGGATGATCTCTCTGCGTCGCGCCGCCCTCCTGAACGCCAAGCGGGGACGCACGTCCCTGCAAGAGGTCCTGCGCGTCACCATCGGTGACGACTGATTCCCACTGAGACACCAGCAATGACATCCACGAACTTCAAATACGCTGCAAAAGGCCCTGGCGGCAACACGGTCGAAGGCACCATCGAGGCGAATGATCGCAACGAGGCGGTCGCCGAGCTCCGTCGCCAAAATCTGAGCGTGATGCGCATCAACGAAGTCAGCGCTTCGAAGGCGAAGAAGGGCAAGGGCAAGGGCAGGGGCATCGTCTCGGTCAAGGTCAGGGTCGGCCAGAAGCCGTCCGCCAAGCGCGCCGAGCTGGTGATGTTCACCCGGCAGCTCTCGACGATGGTTTCGTCGGGTCTGTCGCTGCTCGAGTCGCTCGAGGTGCTCGGCGAACAAGCCGAGCGTCCGGGCATGCGCGTGACCTGCGAACGCCTCGTCGCCGAAGTGCGCGGCGGTTCCGACCTGTCGGCGGCCATGGAGACCTGTCCGAAAGTCTTCGATCCGCTCTACATCTCGATGGTGCGAGCCGCGGAAGTGTCCGGTCAGATGGACATCATCCTCGAGCGTCTCGCGGACTACCAAGAGTCCGCCGACGAGCTGCGCCGCGAGATCAAGTCGGCCATGACGTATCCCGTCGTCTCGATGGTGCTCGTGATCGCGATCACGGCCTTCCTGATGATCGGTATCGTCCCCGGCTTCCGCGAGGTGTTCGAGTCGATGGACGCCGAGCTGCCCGCGCTGACCGAGTTCATCCTGAACTGCTCGGACAAGATGCGCGAGTTCTGGTACCTCGCCGTAGGCGGCATGTTCGGCACCTTCGTCGGGCTGACCCTCTTCAAGAAGACGGACAAAGGCGCGATGCTCTGGGACCACCTGATGCTGAAGCTGCCGGTCTTCGGACCGCTCTTCCGCAAGGTCGCGCTGGCTCGCTTCGCGCGCACCTTCGCGACGTTGATCCGCTCCGGTGTGCCGATCATGGCGACGCTGGACATCGTGGCCGATACTTCCGGCAACCGCGTGATCTCGGACGTCGTGCTGAAGTCGCGTGACGCCGTGCGCGGCGGTAACCAGCTCTGCGAGCCGCTCGCCGACTCGCCGGTCTTCCCGCCGATGGTGACGCGCATGATCTCGATCGGTGAGCGCTCCGGCGCCCTCGAGGTCTTGCTCGAGAAGATCGCCGAGTTCTACGACAGCCAAGTGCGCGCTGCCGTGAAGAGCTTGACCAGCATGATCGAACCCATCTTGATCACCGTGATGGGCGTGATGGTCGGCACGGTTGTGCTCTCGGTCTTCCTTCCGATCCTGGACGTGGTCGGCAAGCTCGGCGGCAACGGCTGAGCTCGAACGAGCACGAAGGAATCGATTCCTAGCCCGGATTATTCATGAAGACGTGCTCCAGACACAGCAGATCGGCTCCTGTCGGTGCTTTGAGGGTTCTGGCGATGATGGCGACCCTGAACGGGTCGTCGAAGTAGCCAGGTTCCTCAAAGTGCCGTCAGGGGCCGAGAGGCCGGCGATGCCGGCCGGCTGCGCAGTCTGGGGTGCGTGTTCATGAATAATCCGGGCTAGCCGGCGGGGCGGGGGCAGCGATGCCCCCGCCCCGCTGCTTCGTGGAGGGTCTGTGCGGCGCGGCGATACGTCGTTGTCGCAGACCGGGAATTTGTTGGTTCCACGGCTCAAGCGGGCCGCCTCGAAGGGCCGATAGGCCAGCACAGAGCAAAAGCCTGCGCCCTTCCGGCAAAGGTGCTTGTCTCGCCGGGTGCGGTCCTCGTTCCCCGGAACATCACTGCAAGGGAATGAGGTCGCGCCGCGGCCAAATTCGATCACGGGTCCACTCCGGACTCAGGATTCAGCTCCAACGTGCACAAGGGCGTGCCGGCGGAGCTTGGAGGGAAAAGACTTAAACGACATGATTCGTAATCGAAACAAGGCGGGCTTCACGCTCATCGAACTGATGATCGTGGTTGCGATCATCGCCATCATCGCATCCATCGCTATCCCGCGCCTGATGAGCGCGCGTCTGTCGGCCAACGAGTCGGCGGCCGTCGCGACTCTGCGCTCGCTCAGCTCGGCTCAGGCCCAGCTGCAGTCGAGCTCGGCGATCGACTCCGACGCTGACGGCGGCGGTGAGTACGGCTACTTCGGCGAGCTCGCCGGTGCCGACCCGCTGCGCATCTCGGCTGCTGGTGGTCCCGCGGTCGGCGCGGCCGGTGACATCCTGACCCCGCCCGTGCTCTCCACTGCTTTCGGCAATGTGGACGTGAACGGCGTCGTGAGCCGCTCGGGTTACTGCTTCCAAATCTTCCTGCCCGACGGCGCCGCGGCTCCCGCGGGCGTCGTCGAAATCGCGGGCGGTGGTGCTCTTCCGAACGCCGACAACTGCGAGATCCTCTGGGCTGCTTACGCTTGGCCCGCCCAGGTCGCCAACACGGGTAACCGTGCCTTCTTCATCAACCAAGAAGGCGACCTGCTCTCGACCCCGAACCGCGCCACGGCGGCGGTTCAGTACTCGACGGCCGCTGGTGGCCCGGCCTTCTCGGCCGCCTTCACCCTCGCCGACATGAGCTCCCCGATCGCGGTGGGCGTTGCCGGTGTCGACGGCAACACTTGGGTGCCCGTCCAGTAGTCGGACTCAGCTGATCGCACGCTGCGGGGCTCCGCCGGTTTCGACCGGCGGGGCCCCGTGCTCTTGTGCGCGGCCGCGACGGATGACCGCGGTATTCCGGGATTCGCCGCTACAAGCCGAAGAGGCGCGTCGCGTTGTCGGACGTCTGCTGCGCGAACTCGAGCGCGTCGACGCCGCGCTCCGACGCGATGTGTTCCAGCGTCAGCTTCACGTACGCGGGTTCGTTGCGCTTGCCGCGCTTGCCTTGCGGCGCGAGGAAGGGGCAGTCGGTCTCGACCAGGATGCGGTCCAAGGGTACGGCGCGCGCGGCAGCGCGGTTCGCTGCGTTGCGCGGGTAGGTGACGGAGCCGGAGAAGGAGATGTACATGCCGAGCTCGAGGTAGGGGGCGAGTTCCTCTTCGCCCATCGAGTAGCAGTGCATCACGCCGCGCACGCCAGGCACTTCGCGCAGCAGCTCGAGCGTGTCGCGGTTCGCGTCTCGGCAGTGCACGACGACGGGCTTGTCCAACTCGCGCGCGAGCTCGAGGTGCCAGCGAAAGCCGCGGCGTTGATCGCGACCCGGCGAGTACTCCTTGAAGTAGTCGAGGCCGGTCTCGCCGACCGCGACGCATTCCGGCTTGCGGCAGAGCGCTTCGATCTCGTCGAGCACCTTGCTGTCCACGCCCTCCGTGTCGTGCGGGTGCACGCCGGCGGTGGGGTAGAGACCTGCAACTCCGTCGCACAGCTCGAAGCACTGACGCGAGGTCTCGAGCGTCGTGCCGACGATGATCATGCGATCGACACCTTCTTCGAGCGCGCGTGCCAGCACAGCGTCACGGTCTCCGTCGAAGTCTTTCCAGAAGACGTGTGCGTGCGTGTCGGTGATCACTCGCAGTTGTCCTCGATCATGTCGAGCATGAAGATCGCGAAGTTCTGTTCCGCTTCGTTCCGCAGGATCTTGCGGAACAACTCGCACGCGGTTTCCTTCGGCACCGACTTGCGAATCGCTTGCGCGGCCTTGCGTCGCAAGTAGGCATCGCCCGTCGACTCGACGAGGATCGTGCGCAGCACGTTGTAGGACCTCTTGCCGGGGTGGTTGGCGAGCTCGTCGACCGCGAAGTAACGCGACACCGGCTGCTTCATGATGTTCGTCGCGACATCGGCGAGCGCCGGCACGGGATCGTGTCCGGTCTCGCGGCACGCGATGATGTACGCGCGCACGAAGAACTCGTCGTCGGGCATCGTCGAGCGCTGCTTCTTCTTCTTCATCAGCGGCTCGAAGATCTCGATCGCGCGCTCGGGCGAGGTCTCGGCCAAGAGCGTGATCGAGACCGCGCGGTCCGCGATCGGCGGGCCATAGACGAGGATCAGGTCCTCGAGCTTCTGCCGCGACTGTTCCGGCGCGCAGTAGGACGCGACGGTCAGCAGGCCGCGACGCACGGCGTCGACTTCGAGTCCGCCGGCTTCGTAGACGCGCAAGGCTTCGAGCCCCAGCGCCTCATCGCCCTGCTTGAGTTCCTCGAGCAGCGCGCGCCCGGCGTGCAGGTGCCGGTCGTGGTGGTCGCTGGTCAGGTCGAGCTGCAGCGGGGTCATCGCCTCGATCAGCTGGTTCAGGCGCTCGGAATCGGTGCCTTGGGCCGGCGGAGCGCTCTTGGAACCGTGGGCGTCTTCTCCGTCGCAGGCGGGGAGCAGGGCGAGGCCGGAGAACAGGGCGGCGCAGGCCAGCAGGCGCACGAACGAAGTGTGCGGCCTCGCACGGTGGGCGGCACGCGAGTGCTCGCCGGAGGGGAGTTTGGTGGAGAGGGGGCTCATGAAGGCTCGTTCGGGCCACATGCGGGCCCGGGATCGCTGGGGGAAGGGAACGGCACGGTCTTTGTAACTCATCGGGGCCCACGGGTGGCGACGCGGATCGTTCCAAGGCGCCTCGGAAATCCAGTCGGGCGATCCGGCCTGCGAGTTTCGTACCGCGGAGCGGCCGCAACGTCGGCCTCCGCGTCCGATGGCGGCCGCGGTACGTTCCAACCAGCCGTGTCACGGGACGCGGTCAGCAAAATTCCTGCAACTCGGCCCGCGTGCTCCATTATAGTGCGCAGCCCTCGCACCCCTCTCACGGTGCCGGACAGACCCTCGCCTTCGCGGCGGGGAAGCGCTCCCACCTTGCGACGAGCCGGCCTCCCCTCGGCCCTCTTCGTGCTCCCTTGGACCCCCCTCGGCCCAACCAGATGACCCACCGGCCCAACCTGATGAACGGACCGTCGATGAGACCTCTTCGAATTGGTGCTCTCGCCGCCCTCGGCTTGCTGCTCCCCGCCTGCTCCTCCGGCGGCGGTGACGGCAACTCGGGCGGGCAGATGTTCCTCGAGTCCTGCTCCCTCGGCTGCGGCTCGGGCTCGACCGGCATCCCCGTCAACTGCCAGACGGTGAACGTGGCTCAGAACATGGTCGTGTCGATGGTCTTCTCGAGGCCCGTCAACCAGAACACGCTGAACAGCCAGACCTTCCTGCTGCAGAACTCTCTGTCGGGAACGGTGCCGGCGGTCGGCTTCTCCGTCGATCCGACGAACCCGCGTCGCGTCATCGCGCGTCCGGAGATCAGCTTCGACGACCAGAACAACCCGAACTACGCGCTCGCCGCGGACACCACCTACGAGCTGATCGTGCGCGGTGCCTCCACGGGCGGCAACGGCCCGTTCATCATGAGCGCCGACGGCAAGAGCAACCAGACCAACCTGAGCTGCACGGTCTTCACCGACCAAGGCATCAAGGACCCGGTTCCCGGCCCGCCGATCCAGAACACTTTCGTCACGGTCGATGACGGCATGGGTGGGATGATCCCGGACGTGCCGGCGGACGGCGCGGTGGAAGTGGCGCTCGACTCGAGGATCACGATCGTCTTCGACGACATCATGAACCCGGCCACGCTGTCGAACCCGACGACGCGCACGGCCACCTTCGTCACGACGAAGATCGACCCCGACGGCAACGTCGCGGATCCCAGCGACCAGGTCGAGATCTCCGGCTTCTACGACACCTTCGTCGACTTCGACAACTTGCGCACGGTGATGACCTTCGAGTCGGCCGCCGGACTGCCCAGCGCCGGAACCGACCCCTCGAACCCGCGCAAGGTCGTGATGCGCTTGCCGCCGGGCCTCGAAGACCTGACCGGCAAGCCGATCGCGAACCCCGGCGACGTGGTCTTCTCGACTTCGACGCAGATCTTGCCGGCCGTCGTGCTCCCGGAAGTCGGCGGCGAGAAGTTTCTCGACACGAACAACCAAGACCCGGACGAATCCGGCGCCGGTTGGGGTGGTGGTCGCCTGACCTACGGCATCGGCGGCGGCGCCGGTCGTCTCGGCGAGCTCATCGTGCGCTCGGGTCAGACGGTCGTGCTGAACACCGACTCGCAGGTCTTCCCGCTCGCCGGCCAGTACGACAGCGTGCTGACCAATGAGTCGATCGGCAACGGCGACTACGTCGCGACGGATCCGGGCACCTGGCCGACGATCACCGTCACGGACGGCAGCTTCGACTTCACGCGCGTGGTGATCGAATCGAACGCCACCCTGGTCCTCGAAGGCTCGCAACCCGGTCGCGTGTTCTCGCGCGGCAGCATGGTGGTCAGCGGCGTGCTGAACTGCGCCGGCGAGACCCCGGACCCGCACCTCTCGAACGCCTACAAGCAGGTGGATTCGGATGGGGCAGGTGGTTCTGATCCGCCCGAGCCACCGACGGCCCAAATGCAGGAAGCTGCGTATGGTGGGGCCGGCGGTGTCGGCGGACCGAACGCTGGAGCCGGCGGCAAAGGGTCGGATCGCTATTACTACAACGCCGCCGACATGAATCAGGGCGCATGGGTCCGTGTGATCAATGCTGGCGGCATCGCGTTCAACGACACGCCTCAGCCGACGAATGTTGGCTCTTACGGTCGCGGTGTAGCCGCGCTCGGTACGCTCGCGGCGGGCCCCGGCGGCCAGCCCTACCCTGTGGAGCCGCCCTTCGACACAAACCGGAACACGGCCTTCTGGGGAACCACGAATCTCTCATTCACCAACACGATCAGCGCTACCGATGACTGCCGGACCACGATGGTGGCCGGACCTGGAGGCGGCGGCGCGTACGCGCTCGACGGCGCAGAGGGTGTCCCGCGCAGTGATACCTGGACCGTCACGGAGTCGCCGTTCGTCATCTCGTCGGTGCCTGCGAACACGCCCGGTGGCGACAACAGCGCGCTGAACCTCGAAGCGCCTGGAGGCGTCGTCGTCCGTGCTCTCGATCACTCGCTGGGACTCTTGCGAGGCGGCTCGGGCGGCGGAGGCGGCGGCACCCACTTGTGGGGGTCGCGCACGCTCAAGAATCAGACGACGGGCAATACCTGCAACCCCGACAGCCTGATGCTGCCCATGTGGGACCACAGCGCGGCCGGTGGCGGCGGTGGCGGCGGGGCGTTCCAAGGCGCTTCCGGTCGTGAAGTCCTCGTTGGCGGCGTCATCGACACGGGCGGCGGAGGCGGCGGCAGCGCGCTGGCGCCGAACGCTCCGCTCTCGAACTGCACGAAGGGTGCGACGGTCAACGACCCCGACTACCCCGGCCTGCAGCCGAACATCCTCGCTTGCGGTTCGAACGCGTCGCCCGGCGGCGGCGGCTCGGGCGGCTCGCTCAAGCTCCAAGGCCAGATGGTCACGCTCGCCGACCTGCCCAGCCGCTTGTCGGTCGCGGGTGGCGCGGGTGGTGTCGGTGTCGGCGGTTCGACCGGCGGCGACGGCAGCCCGGGTCTCGTGCGCATCGAGTTCCAAGGCTACAGCGGCGACCAAGGCACGCACGCGCCCGACTACGCGCCGCGCATCGAGCCCTATCTGCCGGCGGATGGGGGCTTCAACACGCCCTTCACCTCGGCCGCGATCCTCTCCATCGGTGAGTTCCGCGTCCAGCGCATCCGTCCCGACTCCTTCTCCTCCAGCATGTCGTGCTGGATGAAGCCGGAAGGCAACTTCTTCGGCCTCGACTTCGCGGCGGACGACACGGTGACGCCGGACGATCCCGACGGCAAGAACTGGAACATGGACATCATCTACGACGACAACGGCACGGAGCGTCTGTTCCCGTACCGCGGTCTGCCGGCTGGTGATCTCAACTTCCCGCTCGGCACGGTCGACTTCGAGACCTTCCTCGGCGACAACCAGATCAACCACGATCTGCCGAACGGCCAAGGTTCGCTGGTCTCGGTGCACTTCCAAGGCGCGCGTCTCTCCGGTGCCCTCGATGACGCGTGCAGCGTGCGTCTCGAGAGCCCCGGCGCGGACATCGACGCCGGCTCGCTGACGACCTGGGTCACGAACCCCAACGACCTGAACCAGTTCGTTCCCAAGCCGAACATGGTGCGCTTCGTGGTCGTGTTCGAGCAGGTGCTGAAGACGCAAGGTGCGGTTCAGAGTCGCATCCAGGGTGTGACCAACCTGCGCGTCAACGTGCAGCCGAACTGATCCTCGCTCGAGGATCGTGAGTCCTACGAGGGGTCGTCCGATCGGGCGGCCCCTCGCGCATTGCAGCGGCGTCCGCCGGCGATAGGCTCGAGCCCGCCTGCCGAGCGCCGGCGAGGTTGAACATGGATCAACGTGACTATCGCGCACGCGGCGTGCTCCTGGACGACGGACGCATCCTCGACGGCGGCGGCGTGCGCGTCGTCGACGGGCGCGTTGTCGAGCTGCTCGCGCGAACCGCCGCCGGTGCGGAGGACTTGGGCGATGTGTTGCTCACGCCGGCGCTGGTCAACGCGCACTGCCACCTCGAGCTGACCGGCTTCGCGGGGCAAGTTCCCGGCGATCGCGGCTTCGGTGCCTGGGTCGGGGAGTTGATGCGCCTGCGCTCGGAAGCGCGGCCTGAAGCACTCGAACGAGCGGCGCAGGATGGAGCGCGTCGCCTGTGGGAGACGGGATGTGCCGTCGTCCACGACATCGACACCACGGGCGCAGCGGCGCGCGGATTGGAATCGGAAGCGATCCAAGCCGTCGTGTACCGCGAAGCGATCGACGCGGGAGATGCTGCCCGACGGAAGCAGTGCCTCTCCACGCTCGAACGAGCGCTGGACTTGCGCGACGGTCTCGACGAGGGCCTCTCGCCGCACGCGCCCTTCACGTGCAGCCTCGAGCTGCTGCGCGGACTCGGTGAACTCGCTCGACGTCGCGCTCTGCCGCTGACGATGCACTGGGCCGAGACCGAAGCAGAGGTTCGATACATGCGCGACGGCAGCGGGCCGCTCGCCGAGATCTTGCCGCCGTCGCCGCGCTGCAGCGGACTCGACCTGATCGAGGCCGCGGGTCTCCTTGCGCCGGATCTGCAGCTCACCCTCGTGCACGGCAACCATCCGGAACCCGGCGATTACGCGCGTCTCGCCGCCGCCGGCGTGCCTCTCGTGCACTGCCCGGGAACGCACGCCTTCTTCGGTCGCGAGCCGTTCGATGCTCGGGCCGTGCTCGAGGCGGGCGTCAGCTTGCTGCTGGGAACGGACAGTCTGGCCTCGAACGACGGCTTGGACATGGCCGTCGAGCTGCGACGCTCGATCCAATCCGCCGGACTCGAGCTCGAGGACGCCTGGCGGGCCGTGACGGGGGGGAAGCGCCTCAGCGGCTCGACGCACCTCGCGATTTGGAGCGCCTTCGACCGGCCCCTCGATCTTGAAGCGCTCGTCAACTCGGGCCGCAGTCCGCGCACTCTGGCGCTTCCGCGCGACGCAGGCCATGCGAGCGGCGGGCCGAGCCGCTACCCTGTGGGCTCCTGAACCAGCCTTCGCCACCTGATCGGTGGCTCTTCTTGCGACACTGCATGGATCGAAACACCGACCACCCTCCGTCCTCCGCCGAAACCGCGGCGCTCCAGCTGCTCCAGAGTGGAGAACGGTTCCTGTTGACGGGGCACATGCGCCCCGACGGCGACTGCATCGGTGCGCAAGCGGCGTTGTCGCGCGTGCTCGAGCGCGCGGGCAAGCAGGTGTTCATCTGGAACCCGGATCCGCCGGAGCCGCAGTTCGACTATCTCTCGCGGGAGATCGACTACCGCGAGTGGAAAGCGGGCGCGGAGCTGCCGGCGCACGACGTGACGGTCTTGCTCGACTGCGCTGAACTCTCGCGCTGCGGCGAGCTCGCGCCGGTGCTCGAAGCCGTGGACAGCGCCAAGCTGGTGATCGATCACCACGTGCACGTCGGCGACGAGTGGTGGGACGCTGCTTACGTCGATGTGACCGCCTCGGCCACGGGCTTGCTCGTGCACCGCATCGCGCGGGCGCTGGGGGTCGAGCTCGACAAGACGGCGGCCGAAGGTGTGTTCACCTCGATCGTGACGGACACCGGCTGGTTCAAATACTCGAACACGGACGCCGAAACCCTCCGCGTGGCGGGCGAACTCCTCGAGACGGGCATGGACGCGTCCCTGATCTATCAGGCGATCTACCAGCGCATGAGCCGGCGGCACCCGCTGGAGATCGGCGGCATCCTCTCGACGACGCGCTACTACGCGGACGACCGGCTGGCGCTGATCCGCTCGCCGCGCACGTCGGCGGTGGACGGCGACGACGCGCTCGACATCCTGCGCGCCGTGAAGACCGTCGAAGTCGTGCTCTTCGTTCGCGAGCAAGATGGGGGCTCCTGCAAGCTCTCCGCGCGCTCGAAGTCCGATCTCTACGACGTCAGCGCGCTGGCGCGAGAGTTCGGCGGCGGCGGACATCGCCGCGCGGCCGGCGCGACGATCGAAGGCGACCTCGACTCCGTCACTCAGCGCCTGATCCAGGCCGGAGAAGCGCTCTTCTCGGAAGTGGAGAAGGTCGGATGAAGGTCGCCGTGATCTCGGACCTGCACTCGAACCGCGAGGCGCTGCAGGCCGTCTTCGATCACATCCGCGAGCAGGGAGTCGCGCGACTGTTCTGTCTCGGCGACGTCGTCGGCTACGGCCCCGAACCCGAGTTCTGCGTCGACCTGGTGCGCGGCCACGCCGAGGTCTGCCTGATGGGCAACCACGACGAAGCGCTGTTCCGCGACGCGAGCGACTTCAATCCGCATGCGCGCGGCGCCGTCGACTACACGCGCAAGCGCATGTTTCCGCACTGGTACTCGAGTTCGGAACGCAAGACGCGCTGGCGCTGGCTGCAAGACCTACCGCTCTCGCACCGCGAAGGTCGCTTCCTCTTCGTCCACGGCTCGCCGCGCGATCCGGTGCGCGAGTACGTGCTCTCGACCGACGGCTTCTTGAACCCCGAGAAGCTGCGTCAGATCTTCGACACCTTCGAAGGCGTCGCCGTCGGCGGTCACACGCACCACCCCGGCATGCACGACGAGTCGCTCGTCTTCCACGGCACCGATGGCGAAGAATCGACGACGATGGAGATTCCCGCCGAAGGCAAGTTCTTCATCAACGTGGGCAGCGTCGGACAACCTCGCGACGGCGACAACCGCGCGTGTTACGCGGTGCTCGAAGACGGCAGCGTGACGTGGCACCGCGTTCCGTATGACTTCCGGTCGACGATGCGGAAGATCTTCGACCAACCCGAGCTGTCGGACTTGCTCGGTCGCCGCCTCGAGATCGGCAAGTGAGTCAGGCGCCGCCGCCGGCGATCAGCCCGGCGTCAGGAAGTTCTTGATCACCGCCCGCATCAGCTGCGGGTTGCGCGTCAATCGACGCAAGCTGTACGCCTTCCAGTCCGGACCGAAGGGCACGTACACGCGCACCGGCCGGCCTTCGAGCTTCCAGCGCCGCCAGAGCGGTTCTTGCACGCCGAGCAGGACCTGCAGCTCGCAGTCCTGACTGCGCACGCCGCGTTCGTCGAGTGAGCGGAAGAGTCGGTCGGCGAGGCCCGAGTCGTGCGTGGCGAGACGCACGTTGGCCTTGCGATCCCAGAGCTTCTCGGCGCAGCTGACGAAGGCGTCACGGATCGGGTCGGCAGCGGTGTGTGCGAGCTCGGAAGGCTCCAGGTAGATGCCCTTGACGAGTCGCACGTCGAGCGGACCGTCGCTGAGTTGATCGATGTCGGCGAGCGTGCGGAACAAGCGCGACTGCAGCACGATTCCGATGCGCTCGTAGTCCTTGCGCAGTTCTTCGAAGATGCGCAGCGTCGCATCGGTCGTCGGATGGTCTTCCATCTCGACGCGCATGAAGAGGCCGAGTTCTTCGCAGCGCCGTGCGATGCGGCGGTAGAGGTCGAGCGCGAGCGTCTCGTCCTTCGCCATTCCGAGGTGTGTCGGTTTGATCGACACGTAGGCGTCGAGTTCCGCGGCAGCGATCGCTTCCGCGCCGCGGATGTACTCGTCGGCGGTCACCGACGCTTCATCACGCGAGCGGATGCCTTCGCCGAGGATGTCGAAGATGCCGGTGAAGCCGCGCTCGCGGAGTTCCGTCAGCGTGCGCATCTCGTCGGCCAGTTCCTCTCCCGCGATGTATCGCGAAGCGAGCTGGCGCATGACCGGAGTGGGGACGAGACCCAGTCCCTTGACCAGGAGGCGGTTGAGCATGGGGGGATTCTACGAGGGAGTGCGCGGGCGGCGCACGCTACCATGACGGCATGACTCAGGAAATCACCGTCGAGCCGCGGATCGTGCTCGTCACCGCTCCCGACGAGGATGTCGCGCGGCGCCTGGCCGGAAGCATGGTCGAAGGCCGCCTTGCCGCCTGCGTGAATCTGATCCCCGGCGCGCTCAGCATCTACCGTTGGGAAGGCGTGGTGCGTGAAGAGCGCGAGACGCTGATGCTGGTCAAGACCACCGACGACCTCCTCGGCGAGCTGGTCGAGTTCGTCGAGCGCGAGCACCCCTTTGATGTGCCCGAGTTCGTGGTCATCGACCCCGAAGCGGTCGAGCACGGCTATCGCGAGTGGTTGCTGGACGAGTGTTCTCCCGAGAGCCCGTCCGAGGCTTGAGCCCGGTGAATCCCTGCGCCGTAATGGCCCTTCGATGACCTCCCACCTCCAGATCCTCGCCGGCTGCGCGCTGCTCGCGCTGCTCGCCGGTTGCTCCAAGCCGGAGCGTCCCGGCGTGGAACCCGAACACTTGGTGTTGATCACGGTCGAAGGTCTGCGCGCGGATCACCTCAGCTCGCTCGGCTACCACCGGCGCACGACCGACTTCGAACGCACCGACGGCGCGCCCGCGCTCGACCTCGACTGGATCGCGGAGAGCGGCGTGAGCTTCTCCGGAGCCCAAGCGGCCAGCGGCGATGCCCGCGCGTCGCTCGGAACCTTGCACACAGGCGCCTCGCCGTTGACGCACGGCGTGCTGGCGGATGGTCACGCGTTGCCCGACGACTTGCGCACCTTGGCGGAAGACTTCGCGGACGCCGGCTTTCGTACCGCCGCTTTTGTCTCGGCGTCGAGCGCGCTGGCGGAATCCGGCTTCGCGCGCGGCTTCGAGGTCTTCGAACAGTCGGATGACGATCACCGCGCGCTCCAAGCCTTCGCCGAGGATCTCGAACAGAGTCGCGCTGACTCGCGTCCGCGCCTCTGGTGGTTGCACTTCTCCGGTCCGCGCCAACCGTGGGCGCCCGCGTCGATCGCGACCGGTCCGAACTTCGAATCCGCCTTCCTCGCCGGTCGCGACCTCGGTCGCATCGACAAGTCACCGGCGACCTTCGCGGCGCTGCGCGACGGTTCGCTCGAACCGACGCCCGCAGAGCGCGAAGCATTGATCGCGCTCTACGACTGCGAGCTGTTGCGGCTCGACTTCCTCGTGCGTCGCGGCTTCGAGTCGCTGGCAAACTCCGGCGATACGCCCAGCTTGCTCGCGCGCAGCGCGCTGGTCGTGGTGGGGGCGAGCGGCACGGAACTCGGCGAGCGCCCCGGGGCATGGCGCGACAACGGCGGGCTCCACGAGGAGTCGCTGCACGTTCCGTTGCTCTTGCGGCACCCCGGCAGCATCACCGGCCGCCGCATCCTGGGCGGGACGGTGGCACACGCGGACCTGGCTCCGACGCTGCGCGAGCTGTTCGGCCTGCACGACCCGCAAGACGGCGAACGCTCCTTGCTCGCACGCACCGACTCGTATCGACCGCGCGAGTTCCCGCAGCGCCCCGCGCTGGCGCTCAGCGCGGAACCGAACGGCGGCTTGTCGCTCAGCGCACGTGTCGGCGACGAGCGCTTGGTGCTCGCGTATCTCGGCGCAACGCAGCTCTTCGATCTCGCGCGCGACCCGAGCCAACGGCACGACCTCGTGCCGCAGCTGCCGGCGCGCGCTCGTGAACTGAACCGCATGGCCTTCGATGCGCTGTTGGCGATTCCCGCGCACCCCGAGTGGGACGGCGATGGTCGCGAGTACTTGCTGCGAACACTGCACGCTGCTTCCGGCACTGGGTCGCGCGACTGATGGTGACCCACTCGAAGCTGACTGTCGTCCGCCACTACGACCGCGTCGTCGGTTGGTCGGTGTTGTTGATCGTCTTGAGCATTCTGGTCGGCACCTTCGTCGGCCCGCCCGAGACGCACGACGGCGAGATCTCGTTCCAGACGACGAGTTCGCTGTGGCGCAATCAGAGCTTCGCGCTCGACGGCTCGGCGCAAGGCACACCTGAAGCGAAGCTTCTGATCAAGACCGCGCAGGAACTGCAGGAGTCCGGCCGCGGTGGGCGCTTCCCCGTGCAGCGCGGTGAGGACGGCGAGTACTACGGCTGGTACGGCGTCGGTCAGGCGGTCGTACCGCTGCCGCTCTACGGACTCGGTCGGCTCGTCGCCTGGGGTGCCCCGGAGATCGAGCGCCGTCACAGTGACGATCGTCAGCTCGGCTTCGAGCGCAGCGAGTACTTCGCGCACCTCTTCGTCGGCTTGCGCAATCCGCTGCTCACCGCGCTGACCGCCTGGATGATCGTGCTCTGCGCGCGACGCATGAGCGTCGGACGCTGGGGCGCGTTCATCGCCGGTATTACGTACTGCTTGTGTACCTTCGCGTGGCCCCAAGGCCGTTCGTGGCTCAGCGATGTGCAGGCGACATTCTTCTTGTTCGCGGGCTTCCACCTGATCCTGCGCTTGCGCGAAGAACGCGCGCGCATCGGCTTGCGGCCCAGCGTGCTGCTCTTGCTCGGCCTCACGCTCGGCGCCGCCGTCGCGACGCGCGCCGTGATGGCGCCCGCGGTCTTGGTGCTCGAGTTCTCCGCTCTCTTCGTGATGTTCCGTCGCCACCTCGGCCACGAAGCCTTGCACTCCACGGCGCGTCCGCACGGACTCGATCCCGGCTGGAAGTCGCTGGCCTGGATGGCGGTTCCGCAAGTGCTCATCGCCGCCTTGCTCCTGTGGGTGAACGACCGCCGCTTCGACAACCCCTTCGACAATGGCTACGGCGAAGTCTTCAGCGGCGGCTTCTTCGGCTACCCGCCGCTACTCGGATTGGTCGGCGTGTTGTTGTCGCCCGGCAAGGGCCTGCTCTGGCTGGCTCCGGGGATCCTGTTGCTCTACTGGGGCGTGCCGCTGGCGCTGCGCACTTCGCAGCGCGTGTGGTTCTTCACGACGGTTGCGATGACGATTGTCGTTCTGCTCCCCGTGATCTGCATCCAGGGCTGGCACGGCGCGTGGACCTTCGGCCCGCGCTATCTGCTGCCGATCTTGCCCTTCCTCTGGCTGGGCGTCGCGCTGGGCCTCGAACACGCCGCCTCGCACCGACCGGTCGCGGCCGTCGCGGCGGCTCTCTTCGCGCTCGGCTTCACGATCAATTTACCGGCGGTGCTCGTCGACACGACGACCTATCACCAGCTCGCGACCAAGGCCGCGCCGCTCGCGTGGACGGTTCCCGAGGAACTCTCGGAAGAGGACGCCGACGCGTGGCTCTTCGAGCGCACGCAGTTCGACTGGGGCTTCGCCGCGCCATGGGCGCACTGGCGGATCCTGCGGCACCGCACGGCGGGCCTCGGCGAGGACTTCCCGGTGCGGGAGGTCTTCTTCGTCGACAGCGACGTCAGCGTGCGTCCCGACTCCACGCGGCAAGAAGGTCGCGCGCACTTCGGCTGGATCGACCACACGGACCGCCTCGGCGGACGCCCGTGGCCGGCGCTGCTCGCGGTGGGGCTGCTCTTCGCCTTCGGCGCGATCCTGGCGATCATCGGCCTCGATCACTCTGCCGACTGACCCTCCGAGATCCCGTCGGGACCGCGAGATCCCGGTCGAACTCTCCGAGCCCCCGAGTGGGCCCGCGAGACCTCGAGTGGGCCCGCGAGAGCCCGAATGGGCCCTTCCGCTTCCCCCCGGCGGGAGAGGGCTCCGGGAGCCCGCGCCGTGTGGTCCGAGGGCCCTCAAGCCGGTGCCGCGATCCGGGCGAAGTGTGGATCGTGAGCCTCCACCACCTGCTGCCCCGCCTGGTCCTCCTCGGGACCCTTCCGTGCCTCGGAGGGGGCACCGACGTGCAGCAGGCCCCGCCGCCCGAGGTGCGCGAAGAGCTGGTCCAGCGGACCGAGCACTTCCTGCTCGAATGGCAGGCTGAGGGAGAGCCCCCGGCGGCTCGTCGTCAAGGGGACATCGAGGTCCGGCGCTCGCGCGTCCTGGGCCTCGCCCGACTGCGAAAGCGCCACGAGGGCGCCGAGCTACAGCTCGAGATGGAACTCGACTACATGCTGGAGGACTTGCGCCTCTACGCCGTCGAGCGCCTTGGAGAGCGTGCTTCGCGCCTGATCTACCGCGAGATGGCTGCGGCCCGCGGGCGTACCCTGCGGGCCGAGTGGTCGCGTGACGGCACCAGCCTGGAGACGGCGGAGTGGGATCGCGGCGGTCGCCGCGCCCGCAGCGCCTCACTCGAGGACGGCGGTGTGCTGCCTCAGTACCTGCTGGAACTCGCCCGGGGCGGGAGCGTGCTCTCTGGACGCTTCCTGGTCTTCGATCCGCTGACCGGCGGCTTGGAGAGCCAAGAGCTGGCGACGACCTATGAGACGGGCGCGGAGGAACAACTCCAGCGCGTCGTGCGGCTCGTGCGCGGCGACGGAACCTTGGCGGGGGAGTACCGTTTCACCGGGGACGCGCTGACGGCCTTCCGGCTCCAGAATGGACGCATCGAAGCACGCGCGGTGAGCGAAGAGCTCTATGAAGAGGCCCGTGCGCTCTACCACGCCGGCCCTGCTGCGGGGTCCGACCAAGCTTCCGAGCTTCCGGGGGAGTGAAAAGCGGGTTCGGGTCCGCACAATGTAGGGTCGATCCCGTATGGGCGCCCTTCCGGCGCCCTCCCCCGCCTCCGGAACCTTCCCCTCGAGGTTCCCCGAGACTCCTCCGCCGACGGTCGGCTCCGCTGCATCGATGAAATCCCTCCATCCCTGCCTGCTGCTCAGCTTGGTCTGTGCCGCCGCCTGTCAGAGCGCCTCCGACTACGCCGAGGAAGCGGACAATTCCGTCTACGCGCTGGTGGACCGACGACGCGCCGAGCTCTTCGCCAAGGAGAGCGGTTTCGAGATCGAGCCCGACCCGGACAGCCTACGCCAGCGCATCTTGCGCGGCGAGGTGGCTGACGGTCTGCGCTTCGACCTCGTGACCTGTCTGCAGATCGCGGCGGAGAACAACCGCGACTACCAGTCGCGAAAGGAATCGCTCTACCTCGCGGCGATGAACGTGACGCTCGAGCGTTGGTTGCTCGGCTGGAGACCAACCCTGACCGGCGATGCCGCGATCAGCGGCATCGGTTCCGAAGCCGACACGCAGTCCGCGGGCCTCAGTTTCCAAGTGCGCCAGATCCTCGGTACCGGTGCCGAGGTGGTCGGAGGCATCGGCCTCTCGATGTTCAAGGTGGTCGGAGGCGGCAGCCCGTCGTCGACGTCCAACATCGGACTCGCGATCACGCAGCCGCTGCTGCGCGGCTCGGGCTCGCTGATCGTCTACGAACCGTTGACGCAGGCGGAACGCGACCTGGTCTACGAAGTGCGCAGCTTCGAGCGCTTCCGCCGTAGCTTTGCGGTCGACGTCACGACGCGCATGTTGCGCTTGCTGGAACAGGCCGATCTGATCCGCAACGAAGAGCTCAACGTCAATAACTTGAAACTGCTCCGGGTACGAAACGAAGCGCTCGCCGAGGCCGGTCGCACCTCCGACATCGAAGTCGACCAAGCGCGCCAGGACGAAGTCTCGTCCGAGAACCGACTCGTCGTCGCGCGTGCGCGCCTGGAAACCTCGTATGACGAGTTCTTGCTGTTCCTCGGTCTGCCGATCGACACGCCCATCGATGTGGATCTCTCGGAACTCGACCGACTCTACGACGATGGCTTGCAGAGCATCGACTACGACGAGCAGACTGTGCTGCGGTTCGCGCACTCGAATCGGCTCGACTACATGACCATCCTCGACCAAGTCAGTGATGCGGAGCGCAAGGCGCGCGTGGCGGCGGATGCGTTGCGCACCGGGTTGGACCTGACCACCGGCGTCGACTTGACTTCGAAGGAAGGCAAGCCCCTTCAGTTCGATCTGTCCGATACGACGTGGGACATGGGCATCGGCATCGATTTGCCCGTGAGTCGCCTACCCGAACGCAACTTCTACCGCGCGTCGCTGATCAACCTCGAAGTGGCTCAGCGTAACGCCGACGAATTCGCGGACACGATCTCGACCGAGCTGCGCAGCCAGTTGCGCGACACGGTGACGACGCGCGAGACTTTCGACATCCAGAAGTATTCGGCGGAACTTGCCGACCGCCGAGTCGAGAGCGCGGAACTCAACCTTCAAGCGGGCCGCGCCTCGACGCGCGACATTCTCGAGGCACAGCGTGCACTCTTGAGTTCCCGCAATCTGGTGACCGGCGCACTGGTGGAGTACTGGCTCGCACGCCTGCAGCTGTTCCGCGACATGGAACTGATCGAAGTGGACGAAGATAACGGTATTCGGTTCGACGAACAGCGCATCCAAGCGATGCTTGCGGCCCCGGCCGCGACGGAAGAGATAGACGCATGAGTCGCAAGAAACGCAGCAAGCTCCCGATCGTGCTGGTCGCCATCGTTCTGATCGGCGCGCTGGGATACACCTTCGTGCCGGACGAGTGGCTCGGGCGTGAACAGGAACAAGCACTGGCTGGTGGCCCCGTGCGTCGCGGACCGTTGCTGATCTCCGTGACGGAACGCGGCAACCTGAAGGCCAAGGACGCGATCAGTTTGCGTTCCGAGATCGAAGGGCGGACGACGATCCTTTCGTTGATCCCCGAGGGCACTTTCGTCGAGGAAGGTGCCGTGCTCGCCGAACTCGACATCGCCGATCTGCTCGAGAAGCGCGTCCAACAAGAGATCACCGTCGCGAACGCCGAGGCGTCGCACGCGAAAGCCACCGAGGGTCTCGAGATTCAGAAGATCGAGAACGAGAGCCTGATCGCGCGCGCCAAACTCGAACTCGCGCTCGCTCGCACCGAACTCGAGAAGTACCGCGAAGGCGACTGGCCGCAGTCGGAGCAGAAGGCCGAAGAGGACATCCTGATCGCCGAGGAAGAACTCAAGCAGGCTGAGAGCACGCGCAACTACTCGGAGCAGCTCGAGGAGAAGGGTTTCCTGACGCGTTCGGAGCTCGAGCGCGACGAGCTCAACTACAACCGCGCGATCGTCAAGCTCGAGCAGGCCAAGCGCTCCTTGGAGCTGCTCAAGATCTACGAGTTTCCCAAGCAGATCGCGACGCTGCAGGGCGACGTCGATGACAAGGAACGCGAGTTGCGCAAGGTCAAGCTGCAGGCTGACTCGCAGTTGATCGACAAGGAAACCGACCTGAATGCTGCGGTCTCGAAGTTGACGCTCGAGCGCGAGCGCTACGAGAAAATCGTCTCGCAGATCGACAAGGCCGTCATCACGGCGCCGGTCGCCGGCATGGTCGTTTACGGCCGTGAAGAGGGCGGGCGTTGGCGCGGTAGCGAGCCAATGGCCGAAGGCACCGAGGTCCGCGAACGGCAAGAGATCATCAGCATGCCGCGCGCCGGCGGCATGGTCGCTGAAGCGAGCATCCACGAGTCCGTGCTCAAGCAAGTCCAAGTCGGACAGAGCGTCGTCTTGCGCGTCGACGCGATGCCGGGCCGCGAGTTCAACGGAACGATCAGCTTCGTCGCTGTGCTTCCCGATCAGAACAGCTGGTGGGCGAATCCCAACCTGCGCCTCTACAAGACGGAAGTCGCGATCGAAGATGCGGTGGCCGAGATGCGCCCCGGCATGTCGGTGTCGATCGAGATTCTGGTCGAACAGATCGAAGACACCCTCTACGTGCCGCTCCAGGCGGTGAACTACCGCAGCGGCAAGAACCTGTGCTTCGTCGCGAACGGAGGATCGCCGGAAGAGCGCGAAGTCGTCGTCGGCAAGAGCAACGCCGCGTGGGTCGCCATCGAGAGCGGCTTGCGGGAAGGCGAGACCGTGCTGCTCAGCCCGCCGGTCGAGTTCCTCGAAGCGGAGCCGGAAGCGGAAGAGAATGGCACCTCTGGGCCGAGCCCCGGCGCCGGCGGAAAGGACGCGACTCCAGGCGGGAAGCCTTCGTCGAGTGAAGGCGGCGGTGGTCGTGAGAAGGGTGCCGGCGGTGCTTCGTCAAGTGGCGGCAAGGGTTCCGCAACCGGGCAGCCTTCCGGATCCCGACAGGCCTCGGGGGGAGGCAAGCCGGCCGGCGCGGGTTCCGCCGGGGCGACGCAATGAGTCGGCCCGTCGCGGAGCTGACGAACGTCAGTCGCATCTACCACATGGGGCAGAACAAGGTCGTTGCGCTCGACGACTTCAGCTTCGCGTTCGGTCGCGGAGAGTACTGGGCCATCATGGGCAGTTCGGGCAGCGGCAAGTCGACCTTGCTCAACATCCTCGGCTGCATCGATCGCGCGACGTCGGGTAGTTACCGAGTCGACGGCGAAGAGACGGCCGATCTCGATGACGATGATCTCTCCGAGCTCCGCAGTCGCCGAATCGGGTTCATCTTTCAGAGCTACAACCTGATCCAACAGCTCAACGTGCTCGAGAACATCCAAGTGCCGCTCTTCTACCAAGACGATCCGCCGGAGGATGGACCGGAACGAGCGCGCGCGCTCGCCGAACGCGTGGGGTTGACCGGTCGACTCGACCACCGGCCTCGCGAGCTCTCGGGTGGCCAACAGCAACGCGTCGCGATCGCGCGCGCCCTGATCAACGATCCCGCGCTGATCCTCGCCGACGAAGCGACGGGCAACCTGGACACGAAGACGGCGGGGGAGATCCTCGAGCTGTTCGACGAACTGCACGCCGAAGGCAAGTCGATCCTGCTCGTCACCCACGAGCAGGAAGTCGGTGAGCGCGCCGAGAGCGTGCTGCGTCTGCGTGACGGCAGCATCGACAGCGTGGATCAAGGAAGGCGGGCTCGCGCGTGACCGAAGGCATCTTCGTCCGCACCGTGCGCCTCGGCGTGCGCAGCCTCTTGCTGCACAAGCTGCGCTCCGCACTGACCACGCTCGGCGTCTTGTTCGGCGTCAGCAGCGTTGTCGCGATGCTCGCCATCGGCGAAGGCGCCAGCGCGGAAGCGCAAGAACAGATCCGACGACTCGGCAGCCAGAACGTCATCCTGCGCTCGGTCAAGCCGCCCGAGGACGCCGTCTCGAACCAACAGACTCGCGTGATCTCGTACGGCATCACGCGCGCCGACCTGGCGCGCGTGAAGGAGACGATTCCCGGGCTGCGCCGTGTCGTGCCCTTGCGCGAGCTCCCCGAAGAAGTGCGCAACGGATCCCGCGTCAGCCGACCGCGAGTGATCGCCACGACGCCCGCCTACCTCGAGGCCACCGGTCGCGTCTTGGGCGCGGGGCGCTGGATCAGCGAAGTCGACGAGATCCGCACCACGAACGTCTGCGTCCTCGGCTACGAGGTCGCGCGCCAGCTGTTCCCGTTCTCATCGCCGCTCGGAGAACGCGTCAAGATCGGCGCTGACTACTTCATCGTGGTTGGAACGCTGCTCCCGCGCGTGCGCCTCGACAGCGACCCCGCAGAGCCGGGTTCTGAGAGCACGAGTGAGCTGTTCATCTCGCTCTCCACCGGCCAGAAGTGGTTCGGCGAGATGCTCGTCAAGCAGCGTGCGGGCAGCCGCGAGATGGAAGAAGTCCAGCTGCACGAGATGATCATCGAGGTCGAACGCGCCGAAGATGTCCCGTTTGTCGCCTCGGCTTGTCGAACCATGTTGGCGCGCGAGCACGATCAACGTGACTACGAGGTCGTCGTGCCGCTCGAGCTCTTGATGCGCGCCGAGGAAACGAAGCGCATCTTCAACATCGTGCTCGGCAGCATCGCCGGCATCAGCTTGCTGGTCGGCGGCATCGGCATCATGAATGTGATGCTGGCGACCGTGACGGAACGCACGCGCGAGATCGGCATCCGCCGCGCTCTCGGCGCGAAGCGTCGACACATCGTCATCCAGTTCCTCGTCGAGTGCGTCGTCTTGTCGGTGGGAGGTGGACTGCTCGGTATCGCGCTCGGCATCGCGATCCCACTCGGCGTCGAGCGCTGGGCGGACATGCGCACCGTCGTCACCTTGCAAGCGCCTCTTCTGGCGTTCGGCATCTCCGCGGGCATCGGCGTGATTTTCGGCCTCTACCCGGCCTGGCGCGCCGCCAACATGGATCCGGTCGACGCCCTGCGCCACGAATAGCGCGTTCCGAGATCCATCACGATCATCCGCGCGTCTTGGCCCGCCGTTGAGTCGCGTTCTGTGCGCCGCGCCCGTCACGGCCACGGGGCGCGCAGGGCGAGTGCCTCGGCGAGGTGATCCGAGGTGACCTCGGCGGCTTCGGCGCAGTCCGCGACAGTCCGTGCGACGCGTCGCAATGACTGCAGGGCGCGGGCGGAGAGCTGGCGGTCGGCGGCGGCGCGCAGGAGCAGCCTGCGACTGGCACCGCAGAGCGGCGCGTCGAGGTCGAGTTCGTCCGCGTCGAGCGCCGCGTTGGGTTTGCCGCGTCGTGCGAGCGCGCGTTCGCGTGCGGCGTGCGAGCGTTCGGCCAGCGCATCGCCTGAGATCGCGTTCGGAATCGGTGCGGCGCCCGACAGCTCGGCGAGCGGCGGCGGTCGCAGTTCGAGTCGCAAGTCGATGCGGTCGAGCAACGGCCCGGACAGGCGACGCTTGTAGCGGTTGACTTCGCGCGCGGAGCAACGACAGGGCGTCTGCGCGTGTCCGCGGTGGCCACAAGGGCAGGGATTCATCGCGGCGACGAGTTGGAAGCGCGCGGGGAGCTGCAAGCGCCCGCCGGCGCGGCTGATCAGGATCGAACCGTGTTCGAGCGGTTGCCGCAGCGATTCGAGCGTTTCGCGGCGGAACTCGGGCAGCTCGTCGAGGAACAGCAGCCCGCGGTGCGCGAGGCTGATCTCGCCCGGCGACAAGCGCGGACCGCCGCCGACCAAACCGATGGTGGAAGCCGAGTGGTGCGGTGCGCGAAACGGTCGTCGCCGTGCGAGTCCTCCGGGCCAGAGTCCGGCGGCGGAGAGCACGCGACCGATCTCGAGGCGCTCTTCGAACGACGGCGGCGGCAGCAAACCCAGCATGCGCCGGGCCAACATCGACTTCCCGGCGCCGGGCGGACCGATGAACAGCAAGCCGTGACCGCCGGCCGCCGCGATCATCAAGGCGCGCTTGGCGAGTGCGTGACCGCGGACTTCGTCGAGCGCGGACGGACGATCGAGCGCTGGTTCCACTCCGTCGACGGGCGGCGGCAAGGGTTCGATGCGCGGCCCCGCTTTCGAGAGGTGCGCGACGATGGCCCCCAGATGCCGGCCCGGCAGTGCGGCGAGGCCGGGCACGCACGCCGCCTCGACCGCGGCCTCGCGCGCGCCGATCAACGACTTCAACGAGAGCGCTCGCGCCGCCAAGCCCGCAGCCAGGCCTCCGGGCACGGCGTGCAAGCGCCCGTCGATGCCGAGCGCGCCGTAGAACAAGGCGTTCTTCAGCCAGCGCGGATCGAGATGGCCGCACGCCGCCGCGGCCGCCAGCGCGAGCGGCAGATCCAGCGCGTCACCGCGCTTCTTGCGCGCGGCCGGCACCAGGTTCCAGTACAGGCGACCCGTCGGCAGCGTCAACCCGCTCTCGGCCAGTGCGCAGCTGACGCGGCCCCGCGCTTCGCGGATCACCGCGTCCGGCAAGCCGGTGACGTGGATCTCCGTGCGCTTCAGATCGGCTGGATCGAAGCGGGCTTCGACCAGCGCGGATTCGGCACCCGTACCTTCGAGGCATGCACCGTGGACGCGGACGCTCTTCACGAGAGTGGAGACCGCATTGCGCGCAGCGGGTTCGCGCACAAGCCGGCTTCTCTCGACTTCCTTCGCTCCGATTGGTCTGTTCTCATGCTTCGGCACGAATCCGAGACGAGCCCACGACCATGAAGCGAACCACTCTCGCCGCGCTTTTCGGCGCCTTCGCCCTCGCCGCCTGCAGCAGCCCCGAGCGGCAATCCGAACCGATCGTCGCGCCGGTTCGTGATGTGCACTCGCTGATCGGCGACGAGATCGTGGTCTGCGGGCAGCGCATGCACATCGGAGCGCCCGTCGTGCTGTGGACCGACGTCGACGGTTACGACGCGACGGCGACGACGCACGATCGCGAGAAGCCGCCCGAGTTCATGGACCTCGAGACGGGTCGTCGCTACACGCCCGGTCGCGTGACGCGCGACGGCGAAGTGCTCGTTGCGCCGGACAGCACCGACCTCGCGCAGCTCGCAGAGACCGTCGATCAGTTCGTCGTGCACTACGACGTCGCAGGCACCAGTCGCACGTGCTTCCGCGTGCTGCAAGAGATGCGCGGTCTGTCGGTGCACTTCTTGCTGGACGTCGACGGGACGATCTACCAGACGCTCGACTTGCGCGAGCGCGCCTGGCATGCGTCGCAAGCGAACACGCGCTCGATCGGCGTCGAGATCGCGCAGATGGGCGCGCGCACTCCCTCGCAAGCCCGCCGGCTCGAAGAGTGGTACGTCGATGAACCCGGTCGCACGCGGCTCACGATTCCGGCGCGTTACGGCAATGCCGGCGTTCGCACGCCGGGCTTTCGAGGCGAGACCCTGCGGCCGGGCTTGATCCGCGGACAGATCCACGGGGCCGAGTACGTGCAGTACGACTTCACGCCGGAACAGTACGACTCACTGATCAAGCTGATCGCGGGTGTCTCCCAAGCCTTGCCGCGCATCGCCCCCGACGCGCCGCGCGGACCGGATGGTCGTGTCTTGACGCGCGTGTTGACCGACGACGAGTACGCGAACTTCTCCGGCATCATCGGCCACTACCACCTGACCGAGCAGAAGATCGATCCCGGTCCGGCTTTCGACTGGGATGGCGTGCTCTACGGCGTGCGCCGTGAGCTGCGCCGCGCGGACCGGTGACGGGCGCCCGGCAGCGCCCCCGCTGCTCGCCGCGATCGGGTTCATGGCGATCGCTCCTCCGGTCGCGTCGATGAACAAGGTCTCGAGACGCTGCGTCGGAGTTCCCAGGCGGAGCACTCCGTCCATCAGTGGGAAGGTAACGGGCACTGTACCCTCGACCAGGAGAGCCGTCTGACTCGCTCGCGCTTGTCTGACGCTCAACACCAAGTTGGCGGCTGTCACGCTGCTGGATCCGCTGGGGGTCAAGATCGCGCCGTTGCCCTGTGAGTTCCTACAGCCTTCACCCGCGCCGACAGCCGATGCGTTGAAGCACGGACAAAGAGCGCTCAACACGCCATCTCCGATGCAGAAGGTCGAGATCAATCCTGAACCGGCGCCGCTGAGGGTCAGGTCATCAGTTGTGCCGTTCGAACCTGAACGCAGGCACAGAGCGATGCGCGGGACGACCGTCTTCGGCGCCACGGCGGAGTTGGTGTAGCTGAGCGACTCTCCATCCGTTCGGCTGATCGATCGCTGAACCTAATTGTTCGCGATGTCATTGCACTGTCCGAGTTGATCGTAGAGATACAGGTCGACGTCACCCGCTGCATGCGTGAACGTCGCAGTCACCGCCGCAGTGCTGCCGTTCGGGACGACGAACGAGGATCTCGTTGCTGTTGCTCGAGCTTCCGACGGCGACCAGCCCCGAGCCGTTCGCGTTGCTGTGGAGCCGCGCGTCGATGTTGCCGTTCGCGTGCGCGAAGAGCACATCGACGGTCAGCTCCTGGCCGTCGGGTACGTTCTGGATGATCCAGTCGTCGCGGTCGAGGCCGGTACCGCTCGCCGCCCCGTGAACGACGAGGCTGGACGTGAGTCCGAGCGCTGCGACGACGGCGCTGCTGCAGTCGTCGTTGTCTTCGAAGGAGTCGTCGAGCGGACCCTGCGCCTGGACGAGTGCCGCGGGTAGCAGGAGCGCCGCAGTGATCGTGGCTTGCCGGATCAGTGTGGTGTGGGGTCGCACCTCGAATCTCCCGGCCGATGGGGATGCCGCAGAGCGGGACGCATCCGCGCCGCCGGCTCCGGGGATCGTTCTGGTTCTCAGTGGGGCAGCGGCCTCGGCTTGCGATCGACGGCGTGCTCCACAGCTTTGTGTCCGCCGGCTGGGAATCGGGTTCAGAGAATCCGGGCGGGTCGGAGCTCGGCCCGTAAGACTTCCGCAAGCGGAGCGCTCCGGAACGCCGGAGCCGCCTCAGGTCCTTCGACGCGGCATCGCCTCGGATCTCGTGAGACCGATCGGTCCCGCCCGACTTGCGCGGTCCGCGCTGGTCCGCTGAGTGCCGACGCGTCATGCTGCTCCGCGAGTTCCCAGCGATGAATACACCCGAGATCCGCGAAGCCCTCGCGCGCTTCCCCCTCTTCCGCAAGCTGCCCGACGCCTCCGCCGAGGCCGTCGCGGCTTGTACGCGCTTCAAGCAGGCCGCCGCGGGCGAGCTGCTCTTCCTGCAGGACGATCCCGTCGACGCCTTCTACGCCGTGCTCGAGGGTCGTGTGCGGCTCTACCGCGCGGCAGGCGACGGCCGCGTGCAAGTGATGAACCACATCGCGCAGGGTCGCACCTTCGCCGAGGCCGCGGCGATCGGCATGGCGCGCTTCCCCGCGAGCGCCGAAGCGTTGACCGAGTGCAAGCTGCTGCGCATCGCCGCCGAACCCTTCAAGCAGCTCTTCCAGACGCAGCCGGGCTTCGCGATCGCGATGATCTCGTCGCTCACCGTGCACTTGCACCAGCTCGTCGAGCGCGTGCAAGAACTCTCGCTGACCTCGGCCGGCGCGCGCCTCGCACACGCGATCCTGCGCATGCCCGCGCGCCGCGAGGACCGCGGCTTGTTCGTGCCCTTCGCACAGCCGCGCAAGGACCTCGCCGCCGAGCTCGCGATGACCCCCGAGAGCCTCTCGCGCCTCTTGCGCAAGTTCCAGGACGACGGCTGGATCGAGTCGCGGCGTGACGGCGTGTTGGTGCTCGACGAGGGCGCGTTGCTGGCGCTGGCTGAGGGGTAGGGCACCTCGCGCCCTAACACGGGCGCGGCGCCTTGACATCCGTCAAGGACCACCCGGCCGCGCGGAGTGACGATCGACGCATCGACGAGCCCTCCGGCCTGTCCGCACCCTCGTACCGCCATGCGTCCGACCGAGATCCTGCTTCTCGAACACCGCTGGATCGAGAGCGCGCTCGACTGCCTCGAACGCCTCGCGAGTCCCAAGATTGTTGCTGACTTCGATCCGCTCGGCGCGCGCGATGGTCGAGTTCCTCGCGATCTTCGCCGACACGAGCCATCACGGGAAAGAGGAAGACCACCTCTTCGCCGCGATGGTGCGACGCGGCTTCAAGCAAGACGAAGGGCCCGTTGCGGTGATGAGTCACGAACACGTCCAAGGCCGCGACCTCCTGCGCAGCATGTCGGAAGCGGTGGAGGACCATGAGGCGGGTGAGGACTCCGGCGCTGCGCTCGAGCGCTTCCAGTCGCACGCCGCGACCTACATCCACTTGATGCGCCGGCACATCGAGCAGGAAGACAGCTGCTTGTTCCAGCTCGCGGACGCGGTACTCGACGAAGAGAGCTCGCGGCTCGTGCTCGAGGGCTTCGCCGAGTTCGAAGCCGAGGTCTTCGAGGGCGACTCGCGAGACCGCTTGATCGCGGAGGCGCGAGAGTTCTGCGCACGCTACGACGTCGATCTGCCGTCCGCCGAACTGTGGACCCCGGGTGGGCCGCAGGTGGGCCGCGCATAGGAGACGAGGAGCCTGCAGCTCAACGCCGGCCCTCTGCAGGAACCAGCGCGAGCTCTCGGCCGGCGGAGCAGTACTTCCGCCGCTCCTCTTCGGAGAGCGCCGAGTAGGCCGCACGTTCGTACAGGTCGGCGGCTACTTGGTAGTACGCGATCGCTTCCGCGAAGGCCGGCGCGTCTTCGAGTTCATCGAGCAATTCGAGCGTGTCCCAGTCGACGCGGTAGGTTGCGTGATCGCGCTTGGGCTTCAGAATGGTCAGCCGATCTGCTTCGAGGTGACCGAGCAGTTGGTACGTGGCCACCAAGGCGTGCGCATCCTCCGGATCGATGCGGCGCACGTCGTGGCCGAAGAATCGGCTGGCGTAGCTCCAGTTCAGCAGTCCGAGCAAGGTCGGCGCGTAGTCTATCTGACTCATCAGGGTCGAGTTGCGACCCGCTGCGACCTGTCCGCCGGGAGCGTAGATCATGAGTGGAATGTGATAGTTCCTGATCGGCAGCTCGCGCTTTCCGGCGCTCGATGCGCAGTGGTCCGCGACGATCACGAAGATCGTGTTCTCGAACCACGGCCGCGTGGAAGCGGCGCGGATGAACTCACCGATCGCGTAGTCGGTGTACTTCACCGCAGCATGTCGGCCGCCGGTCTTTGACGGCAAGTCGATACGCCCTTCCGGGAAAGCGTAGGGGCGGTGGTTCGACGTCGTCATCACGAAGAACTGGAAAGGGTCGCCCGTGCCAGCAGCCGCGTCGGCTTCGCGAAGGGTCCAGCGCAAGAGGTCCTCGTCGCACGCACCCCAGGCCGTCGCGAAGCTCACGTCGTCGGAATCCACGCTTGCGCGATCGACAATGCGGTAACCGTTGCCCTCGAAGAAGGCGTTCATGTTGTCGAAGTATCCGTAGCCGCCGTAGAGGAACGCCGTGTCGTAGCCACGCGAACGCAGCACCGAACCCAGCGTGAACATGTTCTCGTTGTCCGGCCGCTTGACGATCGAGCGCCCCGGCGTCGGCGGGATCGACATGGTCAGCGCTTCCATGCCACGCACCGTGCGCGTACCGGTTGCGAAGAAGTTGTCGAACAGCAGGCTCTGCCCGGCCAGCGCATCCAAGTTGGGCGTCAGCGACGAGCCGGAGTTGATGGCTCCGAGGAAGTGAGCATCGAGGCTCTCGACGGTGATCTGAATGATGTTCGGTGAGATCGGCGTGCCGGTATTCTCGACGTAGTGCAGCGTGCTGGCGGGTTCAGCGCTCAAGATGTGCGATCCGTCCTCTTGAAGTTCTTCGCGCAACAGTGCGTAGGACTCATTGATGGGGCGCGATGCATAGAACTCCAAGTAGTCGAGCTCGTTGTTCCAGAAGGCTGCGAACAAGCTCCAGGGGCCGTTCTGAGCGATCGCCCGGTTGTAGTTGTTCTCGAAGCGCGGAAGCTGCTCCAGCGAGAGCGCCGACCCAAAGGCGGCTGCGACAGCAACACAAAGCGCGCCACCGCGGGCGCGCTGCCGCCAATCGGCGCGTGCAACCGACATCCACCGCTGCGGCATGCCCAGTGCCCAGAAAGTCAGCTGAATCACGCCGGCTCCGGCGACGACGCTCGCGATGATCGCCGGCAGCGGGTAGGACTCACGAATGTTACCGAGGACTTCGGTGGTGTAGACGAGGTAGTCCACCGCGATGAAGTTGAATCGCGTCCCGAACTCCTCCCAGAAGAACCACTCCGCGATGCCGTTGAAGATCAGCACGACGAGCGTGCCGAAGATCGCGACGTGCGCGAGTGCGCGGCCGATGGGGAACTCGAACGTCCGGCGCGGCAGCACTGCCAGTACGAGCGTGATCGGCAAGCTGAACCAGGCGGCGGCGCCAAGGTCGTAGACCAGGCCGAGTGCAAAACCGGCGAGCAGACTCGCGTCCCAGCTGAGGTCGTTCGCGGAGTACGTGAGCAAGGTGCAGCGCACCAAGAACGCGCTCGCCGCGTAGAGGCCGGCGAAATACGCGACGGCCCCGAAGCGACCGCGGAGCAGCTGCTGGAGGTTCAGGATGAGTTGGTTCATGGCGGATAGGTTCGAGAGGGAGAGCGTTCGGAAGGGCTGGGGGTCGTTCGGAGGCTGTCCGCGGACAGACCTCTTCCACGGATGGAGTCCTGAAGCTCCGCGAGGAGGAGGGGGGGAGCGCTCAGCGGGAGGCCTGGCCCTCTTGAGTCACCCGACCGCGCGGTCTGCTGTCGGGGGCCGGTTCAGAGTCCGTCGAGCACTAGCCTCGACGGGGGGAAGCGCATGCGGATGATCGTGCCCGGTCCCGCGTCGAGAGCCTCGACCGTGCCGCCGTGCAGCTCGACAATCGCCTTGACGATCGCGAGCCCCAGGCCCGCGGTGCCGCCTCGACCTTCGTCCGCGCTGCGGTAGAAGCGCTCGAAGACGCGCAAGCGTTCGGATTCAGGAATGCCCGGACCGCGATCGGCGACCTCGATCTGAGTCGCACCCTTGTCGTTGTGCAGGAGGACGCGCACGCGTTCGTCGGTCGGTGAGTAGCGCGAGGCATTCTTGATCAGGTTGACGAAGAGAACTCTGAACATGACCGGGTCGCCGAAGAGCGTGGCGCTGCCGCGTACATCGATGGGGACGGTTTCGCCGCGTTCTTCGCATTCCCGAGCTACGTTCCGGGCGAGCGTTCCGAGGTCGAGCGGAGCAAATGTCGTGGTTGCCTGCCCGCGGTCGCAGCGCGCCAGTGCGAGGAGTGCTTCCAGGACTTCCGCCATGCGACGCGTCTCGCTCAGGATGCTCTCGAACAACTCATGGTTGGCGGCTGCATCGCGATCGCGCATCAACGCGACTTCCGCGGTGTTCATCACCGCGCTGATCGGGTTGCGCAGCTCGTGCGCGGCATCGGCCGTGAAGCGCACTTGACGCGTGAGAGAAGCGTTCAGCTCACTGAAGCTCTCGTCGAGGACTTCGGACAGTTGATCGAGTTCGTCTCCCCGACCCTGTTGCGGCATCGCTTCGGTGGAGCCTTCGCGCGCTCGGAAGGCTGCGGCGCGCAATGCGGTGATCGGCTTCACGATTCGGCCCGAGACTTGGTGTCCCAACAGGACTGCTGCGAAGACGAAGATGCAGTCGAGGAAAACGAGCAGGGGGAGCAACTCTTCGAGTTGGTCCTCGAGCGGTTCGATGTCGGCTGCGATTCGAACGCGCACGAGTGTTTGCGGATTCGCGCCGGGCGGCGCGGCGATCAGCACGCAGACGCGTTCGTCGAAGTCCTCAGCGCTGTCGGGGATGTTGGAGTCACCCTCTTCGCGTGTGCGGTAGCGCAGCGTGTAGCTCGAGTCCACCGGCTCCGATGGGGTGCCGACCGGTTCTCCGGATGGGATGCCGTACTCCATGAGGAGCTTCGGTCCCGGCCAAGCGTGGATCTCCGCGGAGCGCAGGTTGCGCAAGCCGCCCAGCACACCTTCGCCCGGCGGGATCGGCGCGAACTCGACACCATTCGGTCCGATGGAGCAACGGTCGAACAGGGCCTCCGCTCGCGCGGAGAGCTCGCGATCGACACCATTCAGCATCGAGTACCAGACCCCGTTATAAGCCGCGAACGAGAAGATCAGCACGAGCCCGGAGCTGACCAAGCCGAACCACAACGCGATGCGCAGGCGGATTCCGATGCGCAGGCTCATGCCGTTCCGCTTGCCTCCGACGATGGGCCTGCGAAGTAGCCTTCCCCGCGACGCGTGTGAATCAACGCCGGAAGGCCGGGCAGCTGGAGCTTGCGACGCAGCGACGAGATGCAGACTTCGAGTGCGTTGGAGGAGATGTCGGAGTTGTCTTTCCAGACCGCTGCGGCGATCTGGTCTTTGGATCGCGGCGCGCCCAGGTGCATCAAGAGGTGCTCCAGCACAGCCAGTTCCATGCGGCTCAGTTGGATCTCCGATTCGCCGCGCTTCACGCGCCGTTCAGTGAGGTCGAAGCTCAGATCGCCGCACGTCAAGAAGGGCTCGCGCGATCGGGTGCTGCGCCGCAGGAGCGCCCGAACGCGCGCCAGCAGCTCTCTGAACTCGAAGGGTTTCGTCAGGTAGTCGTCGGCTCCAGCGTCGAGACCATCGACGACTTCGTCCGTCGTGTCGCAGGCGGTCAGCATCAACACCGGGGTGGCGATTCCGGCCTCGCGGACCTTGCGGCAGAGTGCGACTCCATCCAGGCGGGGCACGCGGATGTCGAGCAACATCAGCGCGTACTCGTCCTGCAACGCGTGGTGCAGGCCGGATTCGCCGTCGCGTACGTGATCGACGACGAATCCGTCCTCGCAGAGTCCCAGCACGAGAGCGCGTGCGAGGCCCGCCTCATCTTCGACGAGCAGGATGCGGCTCATCAGCGGAGATCCCCTCGACGGGAATCAGTCCTCGTCGGCGTCTTCATGGTCGTCGTCGTCATCGTCGTCGGAGTCACCGTGCTCGTCGTCATCATCGTCTTGCATGCCGACGAGCTCGAGTTCCACGATGTGCCCGGCGCGGCCTTCGAGTTCGACCTCGACGAGGTACCGGCCGTTCACGACCAACACTTCGCACTCGGGACCGCCATCATCGAACTCGAGACCGGCGTAGACGGCTTGCCCCTTGACGAGTGCGCTTGCGCCGTCAACCAGCTGACCGAGCGTGCGCTCGGTGTGCAGCAAGACCTGCGCGTAGCCTCTCAGCTCGCGAAGGTCGTCCAAGTCGTCTTCGACGGACTGCTCGACAATGGCCCCGTCGGAGGGCGACAGCTTGACCTCGTACAGCTGCTTGTCGTCTCCGACGATCGTCACTTCATAGAAGACCGCCTTGTCAGCGCCCTCGCCTTCCACCTCGAGTTCGGCTTCGACAACCGAACCGGGGCGTGCCGCAAGAGCCAGTCCAATCACTTGGCTCAAAGAGACTTTTGCGCCGGCCGCTGCTTCACGCAGGTCGACAGCGCCGTCGTCGTCATCGTCGTCAAGCACGACGGCGGCTTGGTCCGCCGCGCCGAAGTTGGAGTCACTGGACTCGATGCCCCAAGTGATCGCGCACAACGCGAGGGTGGGGACGCCGAGGACTGCCAGTTTGGAGGATTCGAGCATGATGGTTGTTCCTTGGTTCGAGGTGATTCGGGCCAACTCTGCGCGTAACAAGGGGGGAGTAGGGACGCACATTCTAGCTCGCGGTCCTGAGCCCCAGCTGAGGAGACGCATGAGGCCGTGGCTGTCGGAGGCAGCGGACCGGCGACTTACTCAGATCCGTTGGCGAGGGCGGCACGCAGGCCTCCGGCGCGCTCGAGCAACGCTTCGGCACGATCCGCCGTCACGCCGCGCTTCGCCATCAACACCGCGACCGGCACCCGACCGTTCGCCATGATCAAGGCCGCGTGCGCGGCTTCGCGATCGAGTCCCGTCAGCTCAGCGACGAGTCGCGTGCCGCGGTCGATCAGCTTCGCGTTCGCCAGCGCGCGCACATCGACCATGCGGTTGCCGTAGACCTTGCCGAGTCGGACCATCAAGAGCGTCGAGAAGCGATTGAGCGCGAGCTTCGTCGCCGTGCCCGCTTTCATGCGCGTGCTGCCGACGATCGGTTCGGGGCCGGTGAGCAAGCGGATCGAGACGTCGGCGTCGTCGTCGGCTTGATCGACCGGAACGCAGGCGAGGAAGACGGTCGCCGCGCCGCGTGACTTGGCGTGTGCGATGGCACCGTGCACGTAGGGCGTAGACCCGCCCGCGGCGATGCCGAAGACCAAGTCGCCTGTGGACAAGTCGCGCGCGTCGAGTTCCGCGGCGGCGGCCTCGCGCGAGTCTTCCGCGCCTTCGACGGAGCGCACCAGCGCGCCTTCGCCGCCCGCGATCAGGAACTGCACGCGCTCGGGGTCGGTCTGGAAGGTCGGCGGCAGCTCGGCTGCGTCGAGTGCCGCGAGCCGCCCGCTGGTGCCCGCGCCGACGTAGAAGATGCGGCCGTTCCGGTGCCAGCGCGCTTCGGCGAGCTCGACGGCGGCAACCAACCCGGGTTTCGCGTTCGCGACGGCGAGCGCGACGCCGTCGTCTTCCGCTTGCAAGCAATCGAAGGCGTCCGCGAGCGAGAGCGCGTCGAGCTGCGCCGTGCGTTCGTTCGCGCGTTCGGTGTCGATCGACGAGCGATCGGTGGGCAGCGCTTCGGTCACTCGGCGCCCTCTTCGCTTGCGGCACGTCGGCGCGAGAAGCGCGTACCGGAATCCCAGAAGGGCTGCGCCAAGCTGCCGCCGCCGTCGACGACGACGCACTCGCCGGTCACGTAGTCGCTGGCGGGGGAGAGCAACCACAAGCAGTGCGCTGCCATCTCTTCAGCGGTGCCGAAGCGGCCGAGCGGAATGCCTTGTTCGATCTTCGCGCGGCTCGCTTCATCGGGCCACAGGTTCGCGCCCGCGCCTTCCGACTCGAACGGGCCCGGCGCGATCGCGTTGACGCGGATCTTGTGACGCGCCCACTCGGCCGCGAGCGTCTTGGTCATCGCGAGCACGCCGGCTTTCGCGCTGGCCGAGTGCACGACGCCCGGCATGCCGGTCCACGCGTAGGTCGCGACGACGTTCAAGATCGAACCACCGCCGTCCCGGATCATGCCGCGGCCGAAGGACTTCGAGGCGTAGAAGGTGCCGTCGAGCACGATGCCGAGCACGGACCGCCACGCGTTGACTGAGAGGCGCTCGGCCGGGCAGACGAAGTTGCCCGCGGCGTTGTTGACGAGCATGTCGACGCGGCAGTGCTGTTCGCGCAGTTCGTCGGCGAGGGCTTGGATCTGCACCGGCTCGCGGACGTCGAGCTCGTGGCTCGAAGCCGCCCAGCCGTGCTCTCGAGCCTCGTCCAGGAAGGCGGCGTGGTGTTCCGTGCTGCGCGAAGCGACGGCGACTCGCGCGCCGAGCGCCGCGAGCCCGCGGCTGATCTCGAGGCCGAGACCGGTGCCGCCTCCGGTGACGACGGCCGTCTTGCCTTCGAGGCAGCCCGCGGGCAGCCAGCGCGCCGCGGGGGGCCGATCGTTCGAGAGCGGGTCTGAAGGGGCGTCCATGGAGGCAGCTTGCGCCATCGGCGCCCGCGTTGGAAGCGGCCGCCGTCGCGCCGGGCGGGCGACTCGGTTAGAGTGTTCGCCCGCAAAGCCGAGGCACCGCGCCTCGGGGTCCACCGAGAAGCAAGAGAAGACGCGCGATGCAACGACTGTCGAGCTACGTCCAGGGCGCCTGGCACGAGGGAACCGAGAAGTTCGAGACCCTCTACGATCCGACCACGGAAGAGGCGATCGCGGAGTGCAGCTCCGCCGGCATCGACTTCGGTGCGACCGTGCGCTACGGCCGCGAAGTCGGCGGCCCGGCGCTGCGCGCGCTGACCTTCGCCGAGCGCGGCAAGCTCTTGAAGGCGCTCTCCGGCGCGATTCATGAACACCGCGAAGAGCTGATCGAGATCGGCGTCACCAACGGCGGCAACACGCGCGGCGACGCGAAGTTCGACATCGACGGTGCGACGGGAACGCTCGCGGCTTACGCGCACTTCGCGAAGTCGCTCGGCGATCGCAAGTTCCTGTCCGACGGCGACGGCGAACAGATCGGTCGCACGGCGCGCTTCTACGCTCAACACATCCGCGTGCCGCGCCACGGCGTCGCGGTGCACATCAACGCCTTCAACTTCCCCGCGTGGGGGATGATGGAGAAGCTGGCCTGCGCGATCCTGGCCGGTGTTCCGGTGATCGAGAAACCCGGCACGCCGACGGCGTGGCTCGCGTGGCGCGTGGCGCAGATCACGGTCGAGTCCGGCATCCTTCCGGAAGGCAGCTTCCAGTTCTTGTGCGGCAAGACCGGCGACCTGCTCGACCACCTCGAAGGTCAGGACTGCATGGCGTTCACGGGATCGGCGCGCACCGGCGCGCTGCTCAAGGGACGCGAGTCGCTGGTGACGAACAACGTGCGCGTGAACATCGAGGCGGACTCCTTGAACGCCGCGGTGCTGGCACCCGACGTCGACGCTTCGTCCGACACCTACGGCGTGTTCTTGTCGAACATCACGACGGACATGACGCAGAAGACGGGGCAGAAGTGCACAGCCGTGCGCCGCATCTTGGTCCCGTCGGATCGCGTCGACGAAGTGCGCACTGACCTCGTCGCGGAACTCGCGCGCACGCAAGTCGGCGATCCGCGCGACAAGGCGAACCGCATGGGCCCGCTCTCGTCGAAAGCTCAGTTTGATGACGTGCGCGCCGGAATCGACCGCTTGGCGGCCGTCGGCGAGATTGCCTGCGGCGGTTCGGAACCGCTGATGGACAAGGGCTGCTTCGTCGCGCCGACCCTGATCGTCGCGAAGGACGGCAACGCGGACATCATCCACTCGGACGAGGTCTTCGGCCCGGTCTCGACCATCGTGCCTTACGACGGCGACGCCGTGACTGCGGCGGCGCTCGTGCGCCGAGGCGGCGGCGGACTCGTCTGCAGCGCCTACTCGAACGACTCCGACTGGCTCGAGACCTACGTCCTCGAAGCCGCGCCGTGGCACGGCCGCGTCTGGACCTGTTCCGATCGCGTCGCCGAACAAACCCTGCCTCCCGGCATGGTGCTCCCGAACCTCGTCCACGGCGGCCCCGGCCGCGCCGGCGGCGGCGAAGAACTCGGCGCCGCCCGCGGCCTCGAGTTCTACACGCAGCGCACGGCTTTGCAGGGCTTCAAGGGCTTCGTCGAGAAGACCTTCGGCGCGCCGAAGAGCGAGTGAATCCCGGAATACCGTGCCGCGTACGTTTGTCCGACATTCGCGAGCGCCGGCGCAGCCGGCGCTCGCGAATGTCGGACAAACGTACGCGGCACGGTATTCCGGGATTCACTCGCCGCGCGTGGCGGGCGCGGTTGGGATCTCGAGCTCCGACTCGTGTTCGGTGAGCCACGCGGTCCAAGCCTCCGCTGACGCGCCGAGCTTCTCGCCCGAGAGTTGTTCCATCGAGGTGCGCAGCGCGCGGGCCTCGCGGACGGTCGTCCAGCCGGAGATGCCGCCGAGGCGCACGTCGAGCACGATGCCCTCGGTGCCGACGATGACTTGCGGATCGGCGATCGACGCGCCTTGCGCGATCTCGACATCGAAGTCGCCGACGTAGGCGAACTGGCGGCCGATGTAGATGTGCGCGGCCGGCGGGCGCGTCACGCCGCCGCCTTGGGCGAGCGCGCTGTAGCGGTGCACGAGGGCCGGCAAGACGGCGCCGACGCCGCGCGGGCCGAGCATCGCGCCGAGCACGCCGAGGCTCTCGGCGGAGTTCGTGCGCACGGCGGGGGAGGTGGAGCCGAGCGCGTTGATCAGCGGAACCGCGACGCCGGGTTCGCCGTTGGCTGCGAGCGCCAGCGCCGCGCCGGCGCGCACCGCCGTCGATCCGTCCAGCGCGCAGCGTCGCAGCAGCTCGGGGACCTCTTCGCCGACCAGCGCGCGGCGATAGGCGAGCGTCGCGAACTCGCGGCGCCGGTTGCCGAGAGCCGTCAGCTCATGCGCGAAGGTCGGCGCCAGCGTCTCGCGACCGACCGAGCGCTCGAGCAGCTTGAGGATCAGCTCGCGCTCGACGGGCCGCGCCATGGCGCCGGCCATGACGAGTTCCTTGTAGAGCTCGACGCTGAACTCGCGTCCGCGCGCGCGCTCGAGGGGGAAGGTGCGGCGATCGATGACCGTCAGCGCACCTCTGTGATCGGGGTCCGCGCGCAGCACCCGATCGAGCTCGTCGAGGGATTCAGCGGTCAGGCCTTGACCAGCCATCCAGTCCGCGTAGATCACGCGCCGCTCAAGATCGTCCTTCTCGATGTCGCGCGCGAGCTTGTTCGCTTCCGCGAGCAGCTCGCGCTCGACTCGTTGACGGGTCACGTCCGCAGCCGGCACGTCGATCCAAGCGCCATCGACGCGCACGGACCAAGCGCCTCCGATCCACTTCGATCGTCCGCGCAACACGCGACCGTCCGCGAGGTGCAGCACGCGTCGTCGGTCTGCAGCGTTCGGATCTTGCGCCGCATCTCGATCGACTTGCGGAACTTCTTGAACGTAGAGCGCAGCGCTCGTCGGCGTCGCGACACCGACGAGCACGGAGAGAGCGAGGAGGATCATCATGACACGATCGAGTATCGCCTCTTGGAGTGAAGTATGGTGCCAGGTTCGATTTTTCGATTTAAGCGGGCCACCCGCGCGAGACCAAGCGGGCGGCTCGCTTAGATCGAAGAATCGAACCCGGCACCGTACTTCACTCTAAGAACACGCGGCTCAGCGGCCCTTCTATGCAGGTCGCGCGCCAAGGAATCTCGCGGCGGTCGAGCTCGTGTACGACTCCTGTCAGGGCGCTCGCGCTGATCCAGACTTCGCGCGGTTGCGCGACCTCGAGTAGGGGTCCGAGTAAGGGCGTCTCGGATCCGTGGTGGGGGAAGAGCAGCAAGTCCCAAGGTCCGTCAAGCGCGCCGTCCGCCAGCAAGCGGGCGAGGCCGTCGCCCTCGGCATCGCCGCACAAGAGCACGCGCCACGCGTCGGTCTCGATAGCCAGCACACGCGATCCCTCGTTGCCTGATTCAGTCAGTCCGCGCGCGAGCGTCACGCGCGCGCCGCGACTCCACGCGGTCTCGAGCCGGCCGCTCTGCACATCGGCGCGCGCGCAGTCCGCCGGCAACCGATCCGCGAAGCGGGTCGGTAACGCACCCCACCAAGCGCGCGGCGGATGACGTTCCAAGATCCAATCGAACGCGCCGGAGTGGTCTTGGTCGTCGTGGCTGAGCACGATCGTCGGGCGGCGCGCTTCGAGCTTGCGCAAGGATGGCGAGATGGCACCGCGTGCGACGCGCGAACGATCGCGCGAGCCGCCGTCGAAGACCAGCGCGGCGCCGTCCGGGCCTTGGACGATGACACTGGTTCCGTGCCCGACGTCCAGCGCGTCGAAGCGCCAACCATCCGGAGCAACGGACCACGGCATCAACACGCACGCCCAGACTGCCGCCGCAACGCGCGCCGGGGCCAGCCCGTGTCCTGATCCGCGCCGGCGCAGCGCCAAGAGCGTGCAGCCCGAGCCGAGCGCGAGCAACCACAGCGGTCGCTGCGGCAACGGCAGCGGCGTCAGCGGCAAGCGATCAGCCCACGCGAGCACGCCGGTCAGCACGGCGTACGAGAGTTCTGCCGACCACTCGAAGATCGGCAACGGCAAGCAGACCCAAGCCCAGGCGGAACACAAGAAGACGGTGAGCGGGGGCAGTGCGGCGGCCGTGGTCAGCGGGTCCCACGGACAGACTTCGCCGATCGACCACCAGATCAGCGGCAAGGTCGCGATCCCCGCCGCGAGCGCCGCGGCGAGCGTCGCGCGCAGACCGCGCACGAAGGGCGCGATGAACGCGCGTCGTCGTTCGGCGCGCGGGCCGCGCGGCACCTGCCGAACTGCGAACGAGCTGCTCAAGAAGTTCGACGCACCGCGGTGTCCGAGGATCAACCCCAGCGCCGCGCAGTACGACAGCTGGTGACCGAGCCCGCTGAACGCGAACGGGTCGACCGCGAGCTCGAACAAGGCCGCAGCCGCCCACAAGCTCAGCCCGTCAGGCCGGCGCGTTCCCGGCAACAGCGGAGCGAGTTGCGCGAGCGCGAGCACCAACGCCGCTCGCATCACCGGCGCGCCCGAACCGGCGAGTGGCACGAGCGCGATCAAGCCGACCACGCGCCACGCCGCCGGTTGACCGGCCCAGCGCGCGAACGGTCCCGGCAAGCGACGACCGACCGCGGCGCAGAGCAACGCGAACGGCAACACCAACGCCCCGGCGAGCAACACGACGTGCAAGCCGCTGACCGCCAACAAGTGCCGCGTTCCCGTGCGCGCGAACAAGTCGGTCGTGTTCACTTCGAGCCGACTCTTGTCCCCGAAGCACAGCGCCGCCGCCGCCGCGCGCGCGTCGCGGTCCTTCCACTGCGCCAGTCGATCGAGACCGGCGCGTCGCCAGTCGCGCAGCGGGTTTTCGAGCGCACGCAGCAGGCCGCGACTGGGGGGGCCGAGTCGCGCCAGTTCGTCCGACTGCAACACGCGCCGCGCCGCGCCGTTCGACGCCGTCTGCACCGTGCCGCGCGCCGGAAGTCGATCGCGTCCTGTCCCGATCACGCGCAGCGCTTCGCCTTCGACCACCGATTCCGCCGGCAGCCGGTGCAGGTCGCCGGCGATGCGTCCGATCCACTCCGAGCCGCCGCCGATTCCGCGCCAGGTGGCCCCGGTCGACGCATCCGGCGCGCGCCACGCCGACGCGAACGCGCCGAGTGCCAGCAAGGCCAGCGCCGCCGCGACCCGCCGATCGACGCGACCCGCCGCGATCAGCGCCCAAGCCGCAATCGCGAACGGCAGCACGCCCACCGACAGCGGCCGGCTGCACGCAATCCCCAGGACCACGGCGCCGAGCGTGGCGAGCAGCGGCCTGACGGGGGCGAGGGGTGGTTCGGCGGCGGAGTCCACCTCACGAAGACTCCCGCACACTCCAGCGGTTCGCGGTCGCCTCCTGAGACTTGATCCCCGTACACTCTGTGCATGAGCGGACCCGCGCGCGTCGAACACGCTTTCTTTCCCGGCACCTTCGATCCCTTCACCCTCGGTCACTTGGATCTCGTCCGGCGCGCCACGGCGCTCTTCGGTCGAGTGACTGTGGCCGTCGCGATCAACCCGGACAAACGACACCTCTTCTCGACGGGAGAGCGCGTCGCCCTCGCGCGCGATGCTTGCGCAGACTTGCCCGGCGTCACCGTCGTCGCCGTCGACGGACTCGTCGCGCTCGCAGCGCAAGAACACGGCTGCGGCGTGATCGTGCGTGGCGTGCGCGGTGCGGTCGACCTCGACTACGAGGTCCCGCTGATGCGCACGAACCGCGAGCTCGCGCCGGCCGTCGACACGATCTTGATGGTGCCCGACCCCGCGACCGCGCATGTCTCGTCCACGCTCGTCCGGCAGATCGCCAAGATGGGCGGCCGAGTCGACACCTTCGTCCCCCCGAACGTCGTGCAGGCTTTGGCCGCGCGCTTCAGTCAATCCAAGTCATGAGCTCACGCCGCATCGTTTCCACCCAAGACGCTCCCGCCGCCATCGGTCCTTACTCGCAAGCCGTGGTGGGGGGCGGGCTCGTGCACTGCTCGGGCCAGATCCCGATCGAGCCCGCGACCGGTCAGTTGATCGAGGGCGATGTCAGCGCGCAGACGGAACGCGTGCTCGCGAACTTGAAGGCCGTGCTGGAAGCGGCCGGCTCGAGCTTCGCCCGCATCCTCAAGTGCCAGGTCTTCCTCAAGAACCTCAGCGACTTCGAAGCGGTCAACGCCGTCTACGCGCGCGCCTTCGAAGGCCTTGAACCGCCGGCCCGCGCTTGCGTCGAAGTCGCTCGCCTGCCGAAGGACGTCGACGTCGAGATCGACTGCGTCGCGCTCTGCGACTGACCGCCGAATCCCGGAATACCGTGCCGCGCACGTTTGTCCGACAAAGGTGCGCGGCACGGTATTCCGGGATTCGGCGGTGCCGGGGCCACTACGCCGAGCGCTCTGGTTAGACTGCCCGGCTCGAAACCCCCGAACCGTACCGAACCCAGCCCCATGAGCGTCGCCTGCGGCATCGTCGGCCTTCCCAACGTCGGCAAGTCCACCATCTTCAACGCGATCACCGCCGCCGGCGCGGAGAGCGCGAACTACCCCTTCTGCACGATCGAGCCGAACATCGGCATCGTCGATGTGCCGGACGACCGTCTCGAGACGATCCGTAAGCACATCGAGTCGCAGAAGATCATCCCGGCCGCGTTGAAGATCGTCGACATCGCCGGTCTGGTGGCGGGTGCGTCGCAAGGCGAAGGCCTCGGGAACAAGTTCCTCGCGAACATCAAGGAAGTCGACGCGGTGATGCACGTCGTGCGTTGCTTCAAGAAGGGCGACGTCGTGCACGTGCACGGTGAAGTCGACCCGCAGAAAGACATCGAGGTGATCGAGCTCGAGCTGGGGCTCGCCGACCTCGAGACGCTCGGGCGCAACATCGAACGCGTGTCGAAGAAGGCGCGCAGCGGCGACAAGGAATCGCTCTCGCAGAAGGCCGTCTTCGAGCGCGCGAAGGACCTGCTGGATGCCGGCAAGTTGTTGCGCACGATCGAGTGGAAGGACTCCGAGCGCGCGATCTTGAAGCCGCTCTTCCTGCTGACCATGAAGCCCGTGCTGTTCGTCGCGAACGTCGGTGACGACGACATGGACGGCGAGAGCGAAGATGTCGCTGCCGTGCGCGACTACGCCGAGTCGACCGGTTGCGAAGCCGTCGCGCTGTGCGGCGACATCGAAGGCGAACTGATGAGCATGGAACCCGGGGACCGCGGGGAATTCCTCGCCGACCTCGGCTTGACCGAGCCGGGGTTGAACCGCTTGATCCGCAAGGCTTACGCGCTGCTCGGGCTGCAGACCTTCTTCACGGCCGGTCCCAAGGAAATCCGCGCGTGGACGATCCACAAGGGCGACACGGGGCCGAAGGCCGCGGGCGTGATCCACACGGACTTCGAGAAGGGCTACATCCGCGCCGAGGTCTACTCCGTCGACGAGCTGATCCAGTTCAAGACCGAGGGCGCGATCAAAGCCGCGGGCAAGCTGCGCATCGAGGGCCGCGACTACGTGATGCGCGAGAGCGACGTGGCGCACTTCCTCGTCGGCAACTGAGTCGTGAGGTACCGAGCCGGGGCCCGTTCCTCACAGCTCGCCGGCGCCTCGCGCGCAGGCGCGAGCGGTGAGGAGCTGGCCCCGGCTCGGTACCTCACGAGTGGGCCGCTGATCGCGCTGTTCGCCTTCGTGCTCGCGGCGTGCGGTGGGGGCGGCGAAGACGCGTTGCGCGTGGATGCGGCGTCGAGCCTGCGCGAAGTCGTGCTCGAGCTCTCCAAGCTGCACGCCGAACGCACGGGTTCGACCGCGCCGCGCGTGAACCTCGCCGGATCCGGTGAACTCGCGCGGCAGATCGAAGCGGCGCGCAAGACGGACGTGTTCTTGTCCGCCGGTGCGCTCGAACTCGATCGCTTGGCGACGGGCGGCCTGTTGGTCGAGGGCACGCGCCGCACGCTCGCCTCGAACGCCTTGGTCGTCGTTGCGCGAGGACCACACCCCGGCTTCATCGTCGCTCAGCTCGCGGATTCGGACCATGTCGCGGTCGCGCACCCCGAGCTGGTACCCGCCGGCCGCTACGCAGCGGCGTGGCTGGCGTCGATCGGCTTGCTCGAGTCGCTGGACGGCAAGCTGTTGCGCGCTGCGAACGTCCGCGCGGCGCTCGCATCCGTGCAGACCGGCGCCTGCGAGTTCGGGATCGTCTACGCGAGCGACCTCTACGTCGCTTCCGAGCTCAACGTCGTGTATCGCGTCGCGCCCGGCGAAGCGCCGCCGATCGAGTACGCTGGCGCGGTGTTGACGGATGCTGTGGACGTCGCCGAAGCGCGCGCCTTCCTCGAACTCTGCACGAGCGAAGAGGGACGAGCGATCTTCGAGCGCCACGGCTTGCTTCCGGCCCGCGAAGACTGACTGATGGACGCCGCCGTACTCAATGCCTTCTGGATCAGCGTCAAGGTCGCGACCTGCGCGACGATCCTGTGCGTGCCGCCGGCATTGCTGCTCGGTCGCTGGCTCGCGCGCGGCACGACGCGAGGACGCAGCGTGATCGAGACGCTCTGCGCGCTGCCGCTCGTACTGCCGCCGACCGCGGTCGGCTTCTTGCTGCTCGCGCTGCTCGGCGTTGACGGACCGCTCGGTCGCGAAGGCGTCGGCCTCGACCTGCTGCTGACTTGGCAAGGCGCGGTGCTCGCGTCGGCCGTCATGGCGTTCCCGCTCGTGCTGCGCGGCGCGCGCTCGGCGTTCGAAGCGGTCGATCCGCGGCTCGAGCGCATGGGCGAGAGCCTCGGCATGTCGCGGCCCGCGGTGTGGATGCGCATCAGCCTGCCGCTCGCGCGTCGCGGCTTGATCGCCGCCGCCGTGCTGGGCTTCGGCCGTGCCCTCGGCGAGTTCGGCGCGACCTTGCTCGTCGCCGGCAACTTGCCCGGCGAGACGCAGACGATGTCGCTGCTGATCTGGGAGGACATCCAGCTCGGCGAGACCTCGCGCGCGCTGACACTCGTCGGCCTGACGGCGATTCTGGCCTTCGTGTTGCTGTTCATCGTCGAGCGCTTGTCGCGCAGCGCCGGAAGGGCGACGCGATGAAGCTCGACGTGCGGCTCGTTCTCGACGCGTTCGAGCTCGAAGTGCGTTTCGAGGCCGATACGCGCGCCGTGGGACTGTTCGGCCCGTCCGGTGCCGGCAAGACCAGCTTGCTCGAGTGCGTCGCCGGCTGGCGCAAGCCGTCCGTCGGTCGCATCGAAGTCGGAGGCCGCGTGCTCTACGACTCGGCGTCGGGCGTGTCGCTCGCTCCGCACGAACGCGGCGTCGGTTATGTGCCGCAAGACGGCTTGCTGTTCCCGCACTGGTCCGTCGAGCGCAACTTGCGAGCAGCGGAGCACGGACGCGGCGTGCCCGAAGACGCACTCGCCACGGCGATCGAAGTGCTCGAACTCGGTCCGTTGTTGTCGCGCGACGTCGCGACGTGTTCGGGCGGCGAACGACAACGCGTGGCGCTCGGCCGCGCGCTCGCTTCGAAGCCGGAGGTGTTGTTGCTCGACGAACCGCTCGGCGCGCTCGATCGCCCGCTGCGCCGGCGCATCCTCCCGTACCTGGTGCGCGCGACCGAAGCCTTCGACTTGCCGCTGCTGTTCGTCTCGCACGACCCGACGGAAGTGCAGGCGATCTGCTCGGAAGTCGTCGTCATCGAAGGCGGTCGTCACGTGGCGCAAGGCGGGCCGGCCGCCGTGCTCGGCGCAGCGGAACGCGCGGGCACGGACTTCGAGAACGTGCTGCGCGGGGTGGTCGAGTTCGACGAAGAGGGGAGGGCGCACCTCGCGCTCGACGGCGGTGTGCGCGTCGAAGTGCCGGCACGTGGAGCAGAAGCCGGTGCGACGGCGATGTACGGCGTGCGCGCCGACGACATCCTGCTCGCGCTCGCCGAACCGGTCGGGCTGTCGGCTCGCAACTGCTTGCACGCGCGCGTCGAACGGCTCGACGCCGACGGGCAGGACGTGCTGCTCACGGCGCGCTGCCTCGGGCCGCTCGGCAAGCCCGGTCCGCTGTTGCGCGCCAGCCTGACGCTTGGGGCCCGGCGCGAGCTGGGGCTCGCCGTGGACGGCGGGGTGCAGCTCGTCTTCAAGACGCAGTCGTGCCACCCGCTGGGCTGAGCGGAAGGGCGCACGCGACCGAGTCCTGCCCTGCAACGGGATGGTTGTGTCCTGAATGTGGGCCGCAGCAGTCACGCGGCTTCGAGACGCAAGTGCCGTGTGGGCGGCACTTTGGGTGGTTGTGAGCATTATAGTGCGCGTTGAGTCGAGATATCTTGCTATCTCAAGATGGTTTGGTCTGTTATTGATGGGGCTCGTTCCTTGCGACGGCCCGCGGGCCGGCCCTTCCACGGATGGAGTCTTCCATGAGCGGATCTCGAGTCGCTCTCACCGGTCACCGGTGGGAGATGCGCGCCCTAGGCGAGCTGCAACGCCGAGCCGATGTGCCCTTCGAGCCGGGCCCCGGCGAAGCCCTCGTGCGCGTCGTCGGTTGCGGCGTGTGCCACACCGATCTCGGCTACCTCTACGACGGCGTGCGCCCGAAACACGAGCTGCCGCTCGCCCTGGGCCACGAAGTCTCCGGTGAAGTCGTCGGTGCCGGCGAAGGCGCGGAAGAGTGGCTCGGTCGCGCGGTGATCGTTCCTGCGGTCACCCCTTGCGGCGAGTGCGCATCGTGCCTCGCCGACCGCGGACAGATTTGCCCTCGACAGGTCATGCCGGGCAACGACATCCAAGGCGGCTTCGCGAGTCACTTGATCGTCCCGGCGCGCGGCTTGTGTCACGTCGACGTTCCCGGTGCGCTCGAAGGCGAGACGCTCGGGAAGTCGAATTGCACGCTCGCCGAGCTGTCGGTCGTCGCCGACGCGCTGACCACGCCGTACCAAGCCGTGCTGCGGTCGGGTCTCGAAGCGAACGACTTCGCGATCGTGATCGGACTCGGAGGCGTGGGGGGCTTCGCGGCGCAGATCGCCAAGGCCTTCGGCGCGACGGTCGTCGGCATCGACGTCAACGCGCAGAAGCTCGAGGCGCTGAAGCCGTACGGCCTCGACCTCGCGCTCGACGCGTCGCAGCTCGACGCGAAGGCGATCAAGTCGCAGCTGCGCGACTACGCCAAGCAACACGGCATCCCGGCCGTGGGCTGGCGCATCTTCGAGTGCTCGGGCAGCGCGCCCGGACAAGAGCTCGCGTGGAACCTGCTCTGCCACGGTGCCTTCCTGTCGGTCGTCGGCTTCACGCTGGACCGCGCGGCTGTGCGCCTCTCGAACCTGATGGCCTTCGACGCCACGGCGCAAGGCAACTGGGGCTGCTTGCCGGAGAACTACCCCGGCGCGCTGCAGCTCGTGCTCGACGGAAAGGTCGCGTTGAAGCCTTTCGTCGAGGTCCACCCGCTCGAGGACATCCGCCGCGTGATGGAGGATGTCCATGCTCATCGACTGAACAAGCGCGCCGTGTTGGTGCCGAACTAGCCCTTAGAGACGCTGCCATGACGACCTTCAAAGACCACGATCTGATTCCCGCCGAGACTACTTTCGAGGGCGTGCGCTACGAGCGTCGCCCGGTGCTCGACCCGCACGGCAAGGCCGTCGACGGCGTCTACTCGGCGTGGATCTGGCTCGACAACCCGAACCAGTTCAACTCGTACACGACCGACATGGTGAAGGGCGTGATCCACGCCTTCCGCCGCGCGTCGAACGAGCGCGACGTCGCGGCCGTGGTGTTCACCGCGGTCGGCAACCGCGCCTTCTGCACCGGCGGCAACACCAAGGAGTACGCCGAGTACTACTCGGGGCAGCCCGCTGAGTACCTCGCGTACATGCGCCTCTTCAACGACATGGTCACCGGCATCCTGCACTGCGACAAGCCGGTGATCTGTCGCGTGAACGGCATGCGCATCGCCGGTGGTCAGGAGATCGGCATGGCGTGCGACTTCACCGTCGCCAGCGACCTCGCCGTCTTCGGACAGGCGGGGCCGCGCCATGGTTCGGCGCCGGACGGCGGGTCGACGGACTTCTTGCCGTTGTTCGTCGGGATCGAGCGCGCGATGGAATCGTGCACGCTGTGCGAGACCTGGACGGCTTACCAGGCCGAGCGCTACGGCCTGATTCACGACCTCGTGCCCGTCTTGCGCGTCGCTGACGGATTCGTCACGAACCCGCTGGTCGTCACCGACCGCTGGCTCGACGAGAACGGCCGCATCGTGCACGGACAGCCGAAGATCGGCGAGGACCTGGCGCGCGGCAAGGAGCTGCTGAAGAGCGGCACGATCGACTTGGCGCCGCTCGACGCGCGCGTCGAGAACCTGATCACCAAGCTGGCGATGACCATGCCGAACTGCACGCGCAAGACGGTGGAGTCGGTACGCAAGCACAAGCTCGCGCACTGGGACAAGAACCGCGAGACGAATCGCAGCTGGCTCGGCCTGAACATGATGACCGAGGCCGCCGCAGGCTTCCGCGCGTTCAACGAGGGCCCCAAAGGGAACCGCGAAGTCGACTTCCTCGACCTGCGCCGCCGGTTGGCTCAGGGCGAGCGTTGGACGCCCGAGTTCATCGACAGCCTGATGCCGCGCAGCCCCCAGGAGGCCTGAGATGATCGAAGCAGGGACTGAAGTGCTGCGCGTGGAACACCTCGAAGAGGGGCGTGTGCTGCGCTTCGTCCTTGACGCGGGCAAGGGCAACGTGATCAGCGCTCGAGTGATCGCACGGTTGCGTGAAACGATCGCCGAAGCGCGCCGAACCGAAGGACTGCGCGCGCTGATCATCGACCACGCGGGCAAGCACTTCTCGTTCGGCGCGAGCGTCGAAGAGCACACGCCGGACCAAGTCGGCGAGATGCTCCCCGCGCTGCACACCATGGCGCGCGAGCTGCGCGGCATGAATCTGCCGATCCTGATCGCGGCGCGAGGCATGGTGCTCGGCGGCGGACTCGAGCTGCTGTTGCTCGGCGACATGGTTTTTGCGGCACCGGACGCCAAGTTCGGGCAGCCGGAGATCCAGCTCGGCGTGTTCGCGCCGCTCGGATCGAGCCTGTTGCCGTCGATGGTCGGAGAGCAAGCCGCCGCGGACTTGTTGTTGTCCGGACGCACGATCGGCGCGGCGGAAGCACACCAGCTCGGCTTGGTGCGCTTCGTCGCCGACGACCCCGGTGCTGCCGCGCTCGATTACGCGCGCGAACACCTCGCGAACAAGAGCGCATCGAGCATGCATTACGCCGTGCGAGCCCTGCGCGCTAAGTTCGGCCCGCGCTTCAACATGGTGTTGACCGAGCTCGAAGACCTCTATCTGCAAGACCTGATGGACACGCACGACGCGGTCGAAGGCATCCAAGCCTTCCTCGAGAAGCGTGCGCCGAAGTGGGAGGACCGCTGATGACGATCACGAGCATCATCGAGCGTTGTCAGGCGCTCTACGACGACCTGGACCTCGGCTACGTCAAGGAGTGGAAGGCGGCCGGCACCGATCGCAAGGCGGTCGGCTACCTACCGACCTACATCCCGCGCGAGCTGCTCTGGGCAGCCGGTTGCTTGCCGGTCGGCATCGTCGGCGGCGGTGATCAGCTCGAGATCGTCAAGGGCGACGCGTGCTTCCAGTCGTACATCTGCCACCTGCCGCGATCCGTTGTGGAACTCGGCCTGTCGGGCCGACTCGACTGTCTCGACGGGATGCTGTTCCCCGCGACCTGCGACGTGATTCGCAACCTATCGGGCATCTGGAAGCTCTACTTCCCGGACAAGTACGTGAAGTACTTCGACATCCCGCACAACTACGACAGCGCCATCGGCGGTGAGTTCTACGAGGACCACCTGCGCGAGATCCTCGGCGAGATCGAGCTGCTCAGCGGGCACCAGGTGACCGACGACGAGCTGCGTGACGCGATCGTGCTCTACAACGAGAACCGGCGTTTGGCCGATGCCGTCTACGAGCTGCGCGCGAAGGAACCGTGGCGCGTTCCCGCGACCGACTGCTACCTGCTGATGCGCGCCGGCTTGGTGCTGGCGCCGGACGAGCACTGCGCGATGCTGCGCGAGTACCTGGAACTCGTGCGACTCGAGGATCGGCCGCTGCGCGACAACGCGCGGGTCTTGGTCGTCGGCGCATTCTGCGAACAACCGCCGATCGATCTCGTCCGCGCGCTCGAATATGCCGGTTGCTACGTCGTCGAGGACGACTTCCTGCTGATCAACCGTTGGCTCGGTGACACGACCGCCGAGACCGGTGAGCCGATCCGCGCGCTCAGCGAGGCGTACCTCAAGACGCCCGCCGAGACCTCGTCGCGCTACGTCGACGACGACGGGCGCAAGGGCCGCTACTTGGTCGACCTGGTGCGCAAATCCGGGGCGGAAGGCGTGGTCTTCGCCGCGCCGAGCTTCTGCGACCCCGCGCTGCTCGACCGTCCGATGCTGCAAGCCGCGCTCGACGCGGAAGGCATCGGTCACACCGCGTTCAAGTACTCCGAGAACACCGGCCAGCTGCAACCCATCCGTGAGCAGGCCGGCACCTTCGCCGACACCATCAAGCTGTGGGGGACCGTATGAGCACCAAGGTCATCAAGGAAGAGTCGATGGTCAAGCAGAAGGAGATGATCGCTGATCACTTCAAGAAGCTGGCTCGCGCGAAGGCCGAGGGGAAGAAGGTCGTCTACACCTTCGTTCCCGGCAACTTGACCGAGCTCCTGCTCGCGTTCGATTGCCTCGCCGTGCACCCCGAGATCAACGCACTGCAGTCCGGCATGCGCAAGAAGTCCGGTGAGTACATCGCCGAAGCGGAGCGCGCCGGACACTCGGAAGACGTCTGCACCTACGTCAAGTGCGACATCGGCATGCTGATGAAGGGCAACATCGGTCCGACCGGCGAAGAACTGCCGGAACCGGACTTGCTGCTGCTGTCGTACACCGGCTGCTACACCTTCATGAAGTGGTTCGAGCTGCTCCGCGAGCGCTACAACTGCCCGACGGTGATGATTCAGGTGCCGTACCAAGGCGACGGCGAGATCACGCCGAAGATGGTCGAGTACGTGACACGTCAGCTGCGCGAAGTGCTCGTTCCGAAGCTCGAAGAAGTCACGGGGAAGAAGCTCGACGAAGCGCGCTTGCAGGAGCTGCTCGCCTCATCGGCGCGGTCCGAGGAGAACCTCGTCCACGTGCTCGAATCCGCGAAACACCGCCCGTCGCCGATCGATGCGTACTTCGGCGGCGTCTACTACATCGGCCCGCTGTTCACGTCTTTCCGTGGCACGCCCGAGGCCGAGGAGTACTACCAGATGGCGGCGGACGAAGTGGATCAACGCGTGGCCGCCGGCCTCGGGCCGGTGACCCCCGAAGGCCAGCTCGAGAACGAACGCTTCCGCCTGGTCGTCGAAGGACCGCCCAACTGGACGCACTTCCGCGAGTTCTGGAAGATGTTCTACGACGCCGGCGCGGTGATCGTCGCCAGTACCTACACCAAGGTCGGCGGCACGTACGATCGCGGCTTCCGGCATGACCCGGCTCGGCCGTGGGAGACGCTCGCGGAGTACTGTCTCGGCTGCTACACGAACCTCAACCTGCCCGATCGCGTGGACATGATCGCGGACTATGTGCGCGACTATCACGCCGACGGCTTCTTGATCAACTCGGTCAAGAGCTGCAACTCGTTCTCCGCGGGTCAACTCGTGATCCTGCGGCACGTCGAAGAGAAGTGCGGCAAGCCCGGTGCGTTCATCGAGTCCGACCTCGTCGACCCGCGCTACTTCTCGCCTTCCAACATCAAGAACCGGCTCGAGTCGTACTTCCAGATGCTCGCCCAACGGAAGGGGCAGGAGGTGACGGCATGAAGTGTTACGTCGGCATCGACCTCGGCTCGACGACGACTAAGGCAGTCGTGCTCGACGAGGACGGCGGCATCCTGGGCCGCGGCATCACGAATAGTCGCTCGAACTACGACGTCGCGTGCGAAGTGGCACGCAACGAAGCGTTCATCGACGCGCGCTTCCAGCTCTTCGAGCGCGAACTCTCCGCCGTTGGTCTTGGTCAGCTCGCACAGAGCTTTCTCGATGATCTGCGTCAGGCGTTCCGGCTGGAACAACATCTGGCCGAACTCGGTGAGCTGCACGAGACCTGCGGGATCAACGGGCGCAACTTCTCGAAGGAGAAGCGGCTCGACGACGCATTGGCGCACATCTTCGGCGCGTTGGCGGATGAAGCCCGGGACTTGTTCGGTCCCGGTACCGAGCGCCGCAGCGACTTCTTCCGCGACATCGCCGGTTCGCGCTACATGAGCCTCTCGGAAGGGATCGCCGGCGACTACGGCTTCGAGTTCGAGGAGCTGCTCGGCCTCTACGACAAATCGATCATCGCGGTGGAGAACCACGTCTCGGACATCGAGTTCCAGGATCAGCTCGAACGCGCCGTCGAGAACACCGTCGAGACGGCGGGGCTGATCGACGAAGAACAGAAGCGCATCAAGTCCGCGCTGCGCAGCGTCATCCCGAAGCGCCTGTTGCCCGTCGTCAGCGTCGGCACGGGCTACGGGCGCGCGCGATTGCCGTTCCCGAAGGAACACATTCGCTCCGAAATCCTCTGCCACGGTCTGGGTGCGCACGCGACCTTCCCCGGCACGCGCACCGTACTCGACATCGGTGGTCAAGACACCAAAGCCATTCAAGTCGACGGCGAAGGCATCGTGACCAGCTTCCAGATGAACGACCGCTGCGCGGCCGGCTGCGGTCGGTATCTCGGCTACATCGCGGACGAGATGAACGTGGGTCTCCACGAGCTCGGTCCGATGGCGATGAAGTCGACGCGTTCGGTGCGCATCAACTCGACGTGCACCGTCTTCGCGGGCGCCGAGCTGCGCGACCGCTTGGCTCTCGGCCAGAAGCGTGAAGACATCCTCGCCGGCTTGCACCGCGCCATCATGTTGCGGGCGATGAGCCTGCTCGCGCGCTCCGGTGGCGTTGAAGAGGAGTTCACCTTCACCGGCGGCGTCGCGAAGAACGAAGCCGCCGTGTCCGCGCTGCGCGGGCTGATCGAAGAGAACTACGGCGAGCGCACGATCAACATCTCGGCGAACTCGATCTACACGGGCGCGCTCGGTGCCGCGATCTTTGCGCGTCGATCCGGCCGCGGCGAAGTGGACCACGTGGGGGCGACCGCCCTCGAAGGAGGATTGGTGCGATGATCACTGCAGGAATCGACGTCGGCTCGAACGCCGTCAAGTGTGTCGTGCTCGACTCGCCGTCCGACGAACAGAACGAAGTCCTGTCGCGCGCCGTGTTGCGCGTCCGCGGTCGTGCGCTCGACGAAGTGATCCGCGCCGCGTACGAGAAGGCGCTGCAGAGCGCGGGCAAGACCGAGGACGAGGTGGAATACCTCGCGACGACGGGCGAGGGCGAAGTCGTGGATTTTCGCACCGGCCACTTCTACTCGATGACCACGCACGCTCGCGGGGGGCTGCACTTGATCCCGGACGCCCGTGCGGCGCTCGACATCGGCGCGCTGCACGGACGCGTGATCCGCATGGACGAACGCGGCAAGGTGCTCGACTACCGCATGACCAGTCAGTGCGCGTCGGGGTCCGGCCAGTTCCTCGAGAACATCAGTCGCTATCTCGGCGTGGCGCTCGACGAAGTCGGCTCGCTCTCGCAGCGCGCCGATGACGCGGAGGTGCCGTCGGGCATCTGCGCGGTGCTCGCCGAGACGGACGTGATCAACATGGTCAGCCGCGGCATCACGACGGCGAACATCTTGAAGGGCATTCACCTCTCGATGGCGGGGCGGCTCGTCAAGCTGCTCAAGTCGGCGAAGGTGACCGGCGTCGTCGCCGTGACCGGCGGCTTGGCGGCGGACACAGGCTTGATCGCCGCGATGGCCGAAGTCGCGACGGAACGCGAGCTCGACATCGACCTGCGCACGCATCCCGACTCGGCACACGCCGGCGCGATCGGCGCGGCGATCTGGGGTGCGTTCCGCTCCCGCAAGATCGGAACTCTCGAGGCGACGGCGGTCAGCGGGACCTGATGGGGAAGCTGCGCTTCGACTTCAGCGGTGACGTGGCCGTCGTGACGGGCGGCGCGCGCGGGATCGGTGCATCGATCGCCACGGCGCTCGCCGCGGCCGGCGCGCAGGTGCACGTCTTCGATGCGATTCAACCGGCGGACGTGATGCCCGACGTGACAACGCACCTCGTCGACTTGCGCGACGGGGCTGCGGTGCGCGCGGCGGTCGCGGCCGTCCATGAACGCTCGGGTCCGATCCAGCTGCTCGTCAACAACGCCGGCATCACCCGCGATGCGCCGCTCTGGAAGCTGGCCGAAGAGGACTGGCAAGCCGTCATCGACGTCAACCTGACGGGAGCCTTCCGCGTGCTGTCCGCCTTCGCGCCGCAGCTGCGCGAATCACGACACGGCCGCGTCGTGCAGATCGCTTCGATCAACGGCATGCGCGGCAAGTTCGGCCAAGCGAGCTACTCGGCGTCGAAGGCCGGCTTGATCGGCCTGACGCGCACGGCGGCGGTGGAACTCGGACGCCGCGGCATCACCGTGAACGCGGTCGCACCCGGCTTGATCGATTCCGCGATGACGACCGACTTGCCGCCCGAGATCCGCGCCAAGGCGCTCGATGAATCGTCGCTCGGCAAGGCCGGTACCGTCGACGACATCACGGCGGCCGTGCTCTTCCTGCTCAGCGAATCCGCCAGCCACATCACCGGCACCGTCTTGCCGGTCGATGGCGGCCAGCTCTGATCGCTGCCATCCCGAAGGACCGCGCGACCAGTTCCGGAAGAAACTGGCCGCGCGGAGAGAAGCGTCAGGGAGTGGGGGGCAATCCCCTTCGCCTCGAGAGTCAGCAGGAGATGAGCAGTCTGTAGTTCAAGCCTCGGCCATCTTCATGGCGCGTTTGTGCAGCAGGTTGTTCTCGAGGTGCACGTGTTGGTGAGTGTCGGCTTCCAGTTCCTGTAGCCCATCCAACATGGCTCTCCAAGTGTTGCAGGCTTCCGGGTGCGGCACGTAGTCGTTGCAGAGTGCGCGGATGCGGACGAGCAGTTGGCCGACTTGGTCGTGATCGGACTCCATCACCGAGATCGGTCCCGAGATGTGACCGAAGCAGTTGCCCTTTTCACGGCCTGCTTCCATGTCACAGATCGCGGGGAAGAGGATCATCTCTTCCTTGTCCATGTGCGGCATCAGATCCGCGTAGAGCGCATCGAAGACCGGCACGAGTTGCGGCAGGCGCGCGTCGCGCTCGACGTGGACGCGAGCGACTTTGTGGACCATCTCGCGCAGGCGAGGCAGTTCCGCGCGTAGGTAAGCGTGGTGCGTCGAGACGAGGTGCTGGGTCAGCTCGGTGAGGCTGAGTTCGGCGTAGTTCGGCTCGCCGGGCTTCGGCGCTTCGGCGGCTTCGAGTTCCGCGATCAGTTGCTCGACCGCGAGACCTTTCGACGCACAGGCCGCTGCCAGGCTCTTGCCGCCACCGCAGCAGTAATCGATGCCGTGCTGCGCAAACACACGTGAGCGCGAGGGGCGTTCGTTGAGGAGTTCTCCGACAGTCTGTTCAGCGTTCATGATCGTTCCCTGTTTCGGGGGGTGCCTGGGGCTGGGTTAGGGAGAGATCATCGGACACTCGGGGCCCCGGCTCCTTGACGGATGTCAATCGGGGTACGGAGTCAGGGCACTTCTTCCATGATTTCGGCGGACAGCAGGCCCGTCGAAATCGTGGAAGAAGTGCCCTGACTCCGTACCGGGCTTGCCCCGTGCCGAGCGATCCGTAGGGTGCCTTGCGTGACCCGCCTCCTCATCGTCGGCCTCGGCGGCGCCCTCGGCGCCATCGCTCGCTACGGCCTCTCCGGCTGGATCCAGCGTCGCTACGAGCAACCCTTCCCCTGGCACACCCTGGCCGTCAACGTCCTCGGGTGCCTGATCCTCGGCGTCCTGATGACCCTCGCCGAGCGCCGCCAGCTGCTCGAAGGCGAGTGGGGCTTCTTCTTGCGCGTCGGCGTCCTCGGCTCACTGACGACCTTCTCGACTTTCGGGATGGAGAGCGTCGAGCTGCTGCGCGCCGGTGACTGGAACCGCGCGATCGGGAATGTGCTGCTCAGCTTGGTGCTGGGCTTCGGCGCGTACTTCGCGGGGCGCGGCTTGATCGTGCTGGCGACCTCCTGAGTTGTGCTGCCGGGCGCGCGACGAGCTGCCTCTCCCTCCGTATGGACGGGCCGCAGACTCGCACATAGCATGGTTCATGTTCCCGCTCGATCCCTTCCGAGGAGGACCAGCATGGCCCGCAAGCTCACCGCCGCACTCTTGATCACCGCCGGACTGATCTGGTGCGTGCTGTTCCCGAAGAGGGCGTCGTTCGATCCGGACATGGTCCTCAGCGTCTGCCTCGGTATCGGTCTGATCGCGAGCGGCGCGCTCCTCTGGAGGTTGCCGCGCATGCGCCCGTTCGTCGCAGCGCTGGCATTCGGCTTACTCTGGTCGGTGCTCGGCAACGCCTACCTGTGGTCCGAATCGAACAGTGCCCACGACAGTCTCCAGAGGCTCGTCTCGCAGATGCAGTCCGCAGAAGCGAGTCCGCGGTAGCTCGGCAGTGATACGGTGTCAAGGCACTTCTTCCACGGTTCGCAACGAGCCGCGTGGAGTCTCCAGAATCCGTGGAAGAAGTGTCCTGACTCCGTACCCGCTAGCGCCGAACCGCGCCGCCGCCCAGCCACGACTCCCAGCGGTTCGCGCGGCTGCGGTCGAGCAAGTCGCCTTCGGTCGGGACGAGCAAGGCCGCGTTCTCGGGTGCAAGTAGCACGAGCATGCCCGTCTTCGTGTTGCGCACGGCGAGGGGGCGATCGGCGACCGGGGTGCCGACTTCGAGCACGATCGAGTCGGTCGGGTCGATCAAGGTGATCGTGAGCCAGACGGTCTCGAGTCCGACGCGCGGCGCTTCGCTCGGTGCAGCGAAGCCGGCGTAGGGCGCGCGGTAGACGAAGCTCTGCCAACCGGCGATGCGGTAGGGCAGCACGGGCAAGGGTTCCGCGTCCGGCGTGCGCAGTTGCCAGTTGTAGGTGTTCGGATCGCCGACGCGCGCGAGTTCCATCGAGCGACCGTCTTCGAAGTCGAGGAACGCGCGCGTGAAGCCGCCGGTCGGGTCTGGCCACTCGCCGGCCAGCATGCGACGATCGAGCATCGGCGGTAGGCGGTCGCCGGCGTCGCGTGCGAAGCGTTGTTCCGGCAGGCTGTCGATCTCGTGCACGGGGTCGGCGCCTTCGATGCGCACGTAGGAACGGCGTCCTTCGAGCTCGGAACCGAGCGTGAAGCCGATCAGTTCGTCGCGATCTTCGCGTGCGTTCAGGTCGGCGCCGAAGAGCGTGACGCGCGGTGCTGCCGAGGTGAAGCCGTAAGCCTCGAGCCGGTCATCCGCGACTTCGCGCGACATCTCGCCGGCTGAGACCAGGTCCGCGACCAAGCCGTCCAGCGCGCCGTCCAGCGCAACCGCACGACTCGCGTTGATGCACCGCCACTGGCCCGCGTCGCGGACGTAGAGGAAGCGTTCACCGGTCGCCGGGAACTCGAGGCCGACGCCGGCGATGTCATCGGGCGTCAGTTCGGTGAGCCGTCCGATCGAACCCGCAGCGACGACAGATGCCGGATCGTCGGTTCCACAGCTCGCGACCAGCGCAGCGCTGATCAACGCCGGCGCCAACGCGTCGACCAGCTTGCGCTTCAGCATCATGAGCGCCACCTCGCCGCGAGCGCGATCAGCAGCAACAACACGGGCACCAATCCGACGACCACGCCGCGCCAGATCAGGCGCTCGCGTGGCTGCACGTAGTCGAAGCCTGCCGCGCTCGATTCACGCGGCAACAGTCGCACGAGTTCGGGGGGCAGACAGAGCTCGGCGGTTGCTGCCAGCAAGGCTTGGTCCATGCGGCTTCCGCCGGCACGCACGAAGTCGTCAGTGAAGCAGGCGGAGGCGCCGATCAAGACCAAGCGGCCGGGCGGGCCGTCCGCTGCCGGTGCGACGTCGAGGCGCGCGCGTTCGCGTCCGTCGGCGGAGCGCTCGACGACCACGCGCGCAGCGGGGAATGCCCCGCGCAGCTCGACCGCGAGCGGCAAGCGTTCTTGGAATCGACGCAGCGCACCGTCGTTCGATCGTTCACCCGTGAGCGCGGCGCCCGTCAGATCGCCGCCGACCCACGCGTAGGTCCACGGCTGCGAGGACGTCTGCGCGAGCACCTTGAGCTCGAGCTTGCGCTGCCCGAGCCGCGACGGATCGAAGACCCAGCGATTGGCGAAGGGCAGCACCCAATCCGCAGCGCCGCCGAAGTTGCCTGCGCGGTTCGCCGCGGGAACACGCAGGTAGAACGGTTGGCGACTGACGTACGGCTGCAAGCTCGTCGAGTCGAGGGCGGTGACTTGCGCCTGACTCTCGACCAACGCGCTCAGCGGATCGCAGAGCACTTCCAGTTCGAGTCGGATGCCGAGTTCCGGCAAGTAGCCTCTGTCGAGGTCGCAGAACTGCGGCTGCGGCCAGAAGCGCAGCTCGCCGAGCGTGTCGTCGCGTTGCCGCGCGACGATGCGGTAGTGCTGACCGGCGACCAGCGCGCGACCGCCGCGCGATAGGTGCGTGGCGAGAGCTTCCGCAATGGGCGTGGTGTCGCGCCTCGGTTGCAGCCAAAGCAATGCGTCCGCGTCAGCGGGGACTTCCGGAGCCGTGCGATCGATGACTTCGAGCTCGAAGCCGGCGTCACGCAGCGCCGCGAGTGAGGCGGAGTAGGACTCGCCGCCGCGCGGCGCGTGCAGACCGCGCCGGTTGTACTCGAGCTCGACTTCGGCGGGGGAGAGCCGCGGCGGGTTGGCGACGACGGCGAGCTTGCGCGGCGATCCGCGTTGCGCGCGATCGAGCAGCAGCGCGAGGCGGAAGGGCAGCGCGTCGAAGGCCTCGGGCGACTCGAGCGTGAAGCTCAAGGGTTTCGCGCCGCCCTCCAGCACGACGTGGCTGTAGACGCGTCGCAATGTCGTGCGTTCGTCCAGCGTCGAGCTGAGCGCGAGCGGTTCGACGCGCAGACTCTCGGGGAGCGTCGCGTCCGGTGCGACGAGCAACGACTCGTGTTGCAGTCCCGGCAGCGCGGCGGCGTAGGCTCTGCAGCGCTCGACCGCGTCGCGCGCCGGGCCGCGCAGCTCGGCCGGCAAGTCGCCGGGGAACGAGAAGATCGTGTAGATGCGCGTGGGGAGCGCGTCAGTCGGCAGCAGGCCTTCGAGCGTCGCGATGACTTCCGCGTCCGTCGTGGCTTCGGCCGACAACGACACGCCGTGCGCACGCAACAGCGGCACGAGCAGCGCAGCGCCGACGAGGCCCGCGGCGACGGGCACCAGCGGCCTCTGCGTGCGCGTTCCCGCGCTGCGTCCGCGGCGCAGCAGCCACGTCGCGAGGGCGAGCGCGAGGGGCAGTGCGATGACGACGAACGTCCTCCACGCGATCCGCGCGCTCGGCGCGAGTTCGGGCAAGGGCGCCGGACGACGGTCTGCGAGGTCGCGGCGCACGAGGCGTTCGTCGGACCCGAGCGTGTCGGACACGACGCGCAGCAGCGCCGTCGGTGCTCCGGCGGCGGACTCGAGCGCGCCGTCGGTGAACGCTGTCGACGCGCCGAAGACGATCAGTTCGCCGGACCACGCGTCGGTGTTCCGCAAGTAGGCGGCGAGCGGTGCGCGGGCGTTCTGGCGCGCGGGAAGCGCGTTCCAGTCGGCGAGGGTCAGTTCCGCTGCGTCGACAGGCGGGTGGTATGCCCCGTCGTCGGCGGTTGCGATCGTCGCCGCGTTCCAGCCGCGCGATTCGAGCGCGGCTTGATCGAAGCGGAAGCTGGTCGGCGCGGTGAACGGCAGGTTGCCGTTCGGCTGGCCGGCGAGCTCGCGAAAGTCCTGGTTCGGCGCGATACAGCGCAGCTGGTGAGGTCGCGCCAGCGGAGCGCCGTCCGGTCCCGGCAAGGTCTCGCAGCGCGTGTCGAACAGCGGCAGTTTATCGGCGACGAGGCCGTAGTGCGCGAAGAAGGTGCCGGCCGCGAAGCCGGAGCGCTCGAGCGCGAGCGTGGCGTTGCCGTTTGCGACGCCGTCGACCGCCGTCCACGCGCTGCCGGCGACGAGCGCGCTGCAACCGGCGTCGAGCAGGTCGTCGAGACGCGCCAGCCGCTCGCCGTCGATCGAGTCCGGGTCGATCCAGACGATCCAGTCGAGGCCTGTGTCCGTGACGCGCGGTTCGCCGAGATCGACTTCGACGACGTCGCCGAGCGCGGCCAAGCGCGCGCGCAACACGCCGTAGGTCGCCGGTGCGTCGACGCCGATGCGCGCGCGTCGCGGCTGTGCGAGTTGTTCGAGTCGTCCGAGCACCCACGGCGCGAACAGCGGAAGATCGACCGGACCGATTCCGTTCCAGACGGCGGCGGGGGCGGGTCCGGCTTCGATGCGCAAGCTGGACCACAGCTGCCGTTCCGTCCAGCCGTCGCGCTCGATCGTGCGCGCGCGCCACTGTCGCACGCCGGCCGCGCTCAGGAAGGACGCCCACTCGGGATGCGCGTCCGGGTCGGCGGACTCCAGCGCGACTTGCGGCGCGTCGGCGAAGAGGTCGAGCAGTGCTTCACGCGCGTCGTCGGCGAGCTTGTCGTACGAGCCGGGCATCGACGCGCGACCTGAGACGTAGTGTGTGATGCGAACGTCATCGGGCAGCTGCGCGACGAGCTGCGCCGCGCGACCTCTGAGTTCCGCGCCGCCGGAGCGCTGCAAATCGACGCTCGCGCGCGGCGTGATGCCGACGAGCAGGGCGACGAGGGCGGCTCCGACGAGGACGAAGCCGATCGGCAGCGCGAGGCGGTTCACGGCCTGTGTCGCTTGACGGCCGAGGCGTTGGCCGTGAGGAAGACGGCGGTCCAGCCGAGGAAGTGAACGAGCGCGCCGAGTTCGATGCGACCGCGCACGAACGACTCGTACTGCGGCAGCGACGAGAAGTAGCGTGCGAGTCCGCGTCCGATGCCGGCGTCGGGCGACATGCCGTCGATGACGGCGACGACGCGCGGATGACCGGTCGCGAGGAACAACGCGGCGACGAGCACGGCGAGCAAGTATGCGGTGATCTGGTCGCGGCAGAGGGACGACAAGAACAGTCCCGCGGCGAGCAACATCGACGCGAGGCACAACGCTCCGACGTAGGACGCGAAGATGCGGCCGAGGTCGGGATCGCCGAGCTGCGTGAGCATGACGACGATCGGAAGCGTGCCCACGAGGAACAGCGCAGCGAGCGTGAGCGCGCTGCCGAACTTGCCGAGCACGACTTGCCACGGCGTGAGCGGCAGCGTCATCCACAGTTCGAAGGTGCGCTGGCGGCGTTCTTCGGCCCACATGCGCATCGTGATGGCCGGGAACAAGACGCCGGCGAGCGGCGCGAGCGCGTCGAACAGCGGGGTCATGTCGAGGCGCGCGGTGAGGAAGAACTCGTTCATGTAGAGCGAGTTCAACAGCACGAGTCCGGCGATCAGGAAGACGGGCGCGACGGCGGACTCGAAGAGCGCACGCAGTTCGCGGCGTTGGACGAGCTGCACGCCGCGCAGCTTGGACGCGGCGGTGGGGGATGTGTTCGTCACGCGGCGCCTTCCGCCTTGCGGACCGAGTCGAGCACCAGGCTCTCGAGGTTGATGCCGTCGCGCGTCGCGCGTTGTTCGAGTTCGCCGAGCGGCGCGTCGAGGCAGATGCGTCCGCCTTGGATCACGAGCAAGCGCGTCGCGATTTCCGCGACTTCGGCCAGGATGTGGCTCGAGAAGAGGATGGCGCGGCCCGGCGCCAGTTCGCGCACGAAGTCGCGGAAGGCGACGACTTGCAGCGGATCGAGCCCGTGCGTCGGTTCGTCGAGCAGCAGCACCGGCGGATCGTGGATCAAGGCGGCGGCGAGCCCGATGCGTTGGCGAAAGCCCTTCGAGCACTCGGCGACGCGCTTCTTCAGCACGCTGGCGAGCTCGGTGCGCTGGACGACCCACTCGCGACGTTCCGCGAGTCGCGCGCCCGTGAGGCCGTGCACGCCGCCGACGAAGTCGAGGAAGGCCGCGACGCGCATGCCGTCGAAGAGCGCGTTGTGTTCGGTCAAGCAGCCGATCGATTGCCGCACCGCGAGCGGTTCGCGCACCACGTCATGACCCGCCACTTCGAGCGTGCCGGCCGTTGGCGGCAGATAGCTCGACAGCATGCGCAGCACCGTGGACTTGCCCGCGCCGTTCGGACCGAGGAAGCCCACGATCTCGCCCGGCGCGACGGCGAACGACACGCCGTTCACGGCGAGCTGGTCACCGTAGCGGCGCGTGAGGCTTTCGACTCGAATCAGCGGCGCGATCATGCCGTCATTGCACGAAAGTTTTCGCCGCGATGATACCGAGCTCGGCCCGTTTTCAGCGCATGGCCGCGACCCGCGCAGCTTGCAACCGGGACGAGCCGTAATCGGTATACGCTGCTCAACCGTTGGAGACGACGATCGCGCTCGCGAAGAGCACGAAGAACGCGATCCACGCCAGGAAGCTGAGGATCATGATGATCGTCATGATCATGCCGATGATCGAGCCGACCTGCGTGAGGTTGCGCCCCTCGGAGTCCATGCGGCCGGCGTCCATCTCTGCCAGATCGTTGCGTCCCATGATCCAGGCGAAGGGTCCCGTGATGCCGAACGGGATCGATAAGATGCCGAGAACGAGGACGATGACGCCGCGGTGAGGCTGAAGCTGCGAGTTGGACATGGCTGGGGCTCCGGTGGATCGGAAAGTGACAGCGAGATCCTACGAGATTGCCGGCCGCGCATTCAGCCTCGATCTAGGACGCCTCGTTCGCCGCTCGCTCAAGGTGGCAGGCGTTGACGCGTTCGCCCTCGCGGGGCTCCAGCTTGGGCCGTTCCGACGAACACTTCCCGCCCGGCACGCGTTCGCGGTCGGCACAGCGCGGGTGAAACGCGCAGCCGGTCGGCGGATTGGTCGGTGACGGCACATCGCCTTCGAGCACGATGCGCCGGCGCTGCGCTTCGAGCTCGGGATCGGCCAGCGGCACGGCGGAGAGCAGCGCGCGCGTGTAAGGGTGCTGTGGCGCTTCGAAGAGGTCCGTGCGCGACGCGCGCTCGACGATGCGACCGAGGTACATCACGCAGACTTCGTCGCACAGGTGTCGCACGACGGCGAGGTCGTGCGCGATGAACAGGTAGGCGAGCTCGAAGCGATCCTGCAGGTCTTTGAGCAGGTTGATGATCTGCGCCTGGATCGAGACGTCGAGCGCCGACACCGGTTCGTCGCAGATCAAGATGTCGGGTTCGAGCGCGAGCGCTCGCGCGATGCCGATGCGTTGTCGTTGGCCGCCCGAGAACTCGTGGGGGTAACGGTTCACGTGACGCGGGTTGAGCCCGACGGCGTCGAGCAGCGCCAGCGCGCGCAGCTTGCGCTCGCGCGGCTTCGCGAGTCCGTGGATCGCGAGCGGTTCGGCCAGGATCGACGCGACCGTCTGGCGCGGATCGAGCGAGCCGTAGGGATCTTGGAAGATCATCTGCATGCGCCGGCGGTGGGGCAGCCACGCCTTGCGCGAGAGTCCGGTGAGTTCGGCGCCGTCGAGCTTCACCGAACCCGCCGTCGAGGGGTGCAAGCCGATGATCGTGCGCGCCGTCGTCGACTTGCCGCAGCCGGACTCGCCGACCAAGCCGAGCGACTGGCCGCGCTCGAGATTGAACGACACCTCGCTGACCGCTTCGAGCCACGCGCGCGGCTTGCCGAGCAGACCGCGGCCGCCGACGGGGAAGTGCTTGGACAGTCCTTGGACTTGCAGGAGCGGCGTGGTCATCGCGGGCCCTCCGCCGAGCTCGGTGACTCGGTGTGCAGCACGTCGGAGTCGATGCACGCGGCGCGGCGCGCGGCGTCGCCGTCGAGCTCGACGAGCGGGGGAGCTGCCGCGCGGCACTCGTCGCGCACGCGCGTGCAGCGCGGGCCGAACGCGCAGCCCGGCGGCAGGTCCGCCAGGTCGGGCGGCGAGCCGGGGATCGCGGCGAGGTCTTCGTCCGTCGAAGCCGCGAGGCGCGGGATGCTGGCCAGCAATGCGCGCGTGTACGGATGCGCGGGCGAGCGGAAGAGAGGTCGCACGGGCGCCGACTCGACGACGCGACCGGCGTACATCACGTTGACGCGGTCGGCCATGCCGGCGACGACGCCCAAGTCGTGCGTGATCATGATGATCGCCGTGCCGCGGCGCTGCTGCAGATCGGCCAGCAGCTCGAGGATCTGAGCCTGAATCGTCACATCGAGCGCGGTCGTCGGTTCGTCGGCGATCAGCACTTCGGGGTCGCAGAGCAGCGCCATTGCGATCATCACGCGTTGGCGCATGCCACCCGACAACTCGTGCGGATAGGCTTCGAGTCGTTCTTCGGGCGCGGGGATGCCGACGTCGCCGAGGCCCTTCGCAGCGCGCTTCGAGGCTTCGCGCCGCGACATGCCTTGGTGCACCTCGAGTACTTCGCCGAGCTGGCGACCGACGGTCAGCAGCGGATTCAGCGAGGTCATCGGGTCCTGGAAGATCATCGAGATGCGGTTGCCGCGCAGCTTGCGCAGCTCCGACGTCGGCAGCTTCAACAAGTCGCGGCCGTCGAACATGACGGTGCCCGATTCGATCGCGCCGGGCGGCGACGGGATCAAGCCGAGCAGCGCGAGGTTGGTGACTGACTTGCCGGAACCGGATTCGCCGACGAGTCCGAGCGTCTCGCCCGCTTTCAGCCGGAACGACACGCCGTCGACCGCGCGCAGCGAACCGCCGTGCGTGTCGAAGCGCACCGCGAGGTCTCTGACGTCGAGGACGATGCCCATCAGTCCTTGCCTCGCAGCTTGGGGTCGAGTGCGTCGCGCAAACCGTCGCCGAGCACGTTGAGCGCCAACAAGGTCGCGCCCATCGCAGCGGCGGGGAAGACGATCAGCCACCAGTAGACGCGGATCGGGTTGATCGATTCGGAGCCGTCGACGGCCAAGAGACCCCACGAGACCTTCGGCGGCTCGATGCCGAGTCCGAGGAAGGACAAGAAGGCTTCGAAGAGCATCACGGCGGGGATCGTCAGTGTCAGGTAGACGATCACGACGGAGAGGACGTTCGGTACCAGGTGCAGGAACAAGATGCGCCGCGTCGAGGCGCCTTGGACGCGCGCGGCTTCGATGAACTCGGCCTTGCGCAGCGACAAGACTTGGCCGCGCACGACGCGCGCCATGGTCAGCCAGTAGATCGCGCCGATCACGATGTAGAAGACGACTTCGCGGTCGATGCCGAAGTTGTCTTCGAGCTCGATGCGGTACTCGTTCACGATCGTGATCAGGAAGATCACCAGGAAGATGAACGGGATCGAGTAGAGGATGTCGACGATGCGCATCATCAGGTTGTCGATGCGTCCACCGAGGTAACCGGACAGTGCGCCGTAGGTGACGCCGATCGCCAGGCTGCAGAGCGCCGCGGCGAGTGCGACCAGGATCGACGTGCGGCTGCCCCAGACGATGCGCGCGAGGATGTCGCGCCCTTTCGCGTCGGTGCCCATCCACGGGCCGGTCTGCCAGTCACCGAAGACCGCTTCGCGCAAGGAAACGAGCGCGCGATCGGACCCCGCGAGTTCCCAGTAGTCCGGTTCGAAGCCGCGATTGCCGAACGCCGTCCACGGCGCGACGGGCGGCTGCGGTTCGAGCTGCAGGTCGAGCGTCATCGGTGACGGGATCGGCAGCGCGGGCGCGAGCAGCGACATCAAGCCGAAGACGACGAGGAACCACAGCGACCAGCGTGCGGCGCGGTTCGACTTCAAGCGACGCCAGGCGTCCTGCCAGAGGCTCTCGCCCTTGTGCTTCGCCGCTTCCGCGAAGAGCGCTTCGAGATCCTTGCCGCCGACGTTCCAGCTCTGCTTCCCGCGATCTTGCCCGGAAGTCATCAACTCGGGTCCTCCAAGTCGATGCGCGGATCGAGCAGCGTGTACGCGAGGTCGACGAGCATGTTCAGGCCGTAGACCAGCACCGTGTAGAGGATCGTCACGCCCATCGCGAGCGTGTAGTCGCGGTTCAGCGCGCTGTTCACGAAGTGCGAGCCGGTGCCGGGGATCGCGAAGATGCGCTCGATCACGAGACTGCCGGTCAAGATGCCGGCGGTCGCGGGACCGAGGTAACTGATCACCGGCAGGATGCCGCCCTTCAGCGCGTGTCGCAGGATGACGAGGCGTTCGGGCAGACCTTTCGCACGCGCGGTGCGGATGTAGTCCTGGTGCAAGACTTCGAGCATGCCCGTGCGCGTCAAACGCGCGATGTACGCGGCGAAGGGCGCGCCGAGCGCGAAGCCGGGCAACAACAAGTGCGCGGGGCTGCCGTAGCCGGCGACGGGTAGCAGCGGGATCAAGAAGACGAACAGGATCACGAGGAAGCCCGCGATCACGAAGTTCGGCAAGGCGATGCCGGTCGTCGCCAGCAGGCGCAACGCGACGTCGGTGCGCGTCCCGCGCCAGAGCGCCGACGCGACGCCCGCGCCGAGTCCGAGGATCAGCGCCCAGGCCAGCGCGATCGAGCCGAGCGCCGCCGAGATCGGCAGCGACTGACCGATGATGTCGTTGACCGTGAAGTCGCGGTACTTGAACGACGGTCCGAAGTCGCCGGCGAGCACGCCGGAGAAGGGGCGGTCGCCGTTGCCGCCCATGAACTCGGGGCCTTCGTCGTCGAGGTTGAACGGGCCGACGTACGCGAGGTACTGCTTCCACTGCGGCCAGTCGAGGTGATAGCGTGCTTGCAGGTTGGCTTCGATCGCCGGATTCAGCGCGCGTTCGCCGTCGAACGGGCCGCCGCGCACGGCGCGCATCAGGAAGAAGCTGACGGTGACGACCACGAAGAGCGTGATCGCGAACCACAAGAGGCGCCTGGCGAGGAAGCGCAGCATCAGCGCAGGGCTCCCGGCGGAATGCAGCGCTGGACGGCGTCGCGACCGGCGGGCGGGTACTTGCCTTCGCTCGGCCCGCGCGCGGGGACTTGCACCCAGTCGTCCGGTTGCGTCGCGCGCTTCTCGGCGAGCTCGGCGTCGTCCATCCAGTACCAGAACTTCGGGAAGTGTTCGTCGAGCGCGTTGCCGGCGAAGCCGCCGAGGCGCGGATTGGCGAGGTTGCGCGAGGTGTAGTCGTAGATCGGAAGCACCGGCAGCTCTTCCATCAGGATCGTCTCGGCTTCATCGAACAGGCGTTGGCGCGCGGCGACGTCCGGTTCGGATGCGGCGGCGCGGATCAGCTCGTCGTAGCGCGCGTTGCCCCAACCCGTGCGGTTGTTCTCGTTCCCGGTCATCCACATGTCGAGGAAGGAGTTCGCGTCGAGGTAGTCGCCGATCCACGCTGAGCGGCTGATCTGAAAGTCGAGCGAGCGCTGCGAGTCGAGGTAGACCTTCCACTCCTGGTTCAGCGTCTTCGCGTTGATGCCGAGCTGCTTCGACCACGAGTCGGCGAGCACTTCCGCGATGTCTTTGTGCGTCTGGTCGGTGTTGTAGAGGATCTCGAAGGTGGGGAACTCTCCGCCGCCTTCGCCGTAACCGGCTTCCGTCAGCAAGCGCTTCGCTTCTTCGAGGTCCTTCGCGAAGTTCTCCTCGTAGGTCGCTTCACTCGTCGAGCGTCGCATCTCGCCGCCGGTGTACCCCGCGAGGCTGCGCGGCACGATGCTGTACGATGGCCGCTCGCCGGACTTGGTGATGCGTTCGCACACCGCGCGGCGATCGATCGTCAGCGCCAGCGCGCGCCGCACGCGCACGTCGTCGAAGGGCGGCTCGTTGACGTTGACGCGGTAGAAGTAGCTGCCGAGGTACGGCGCCGGATTGAAGTCTTCGCGCGGCAAGAGGCGCGGGATGACGCCCGCGATCGGCCGGTCGATCCAGTCGACTTCGCCCGTCAAATAGAGATTGAGGCTCGTTCCGAGGTGATCGACGGCCAACAGGTCGATCGTGTCGAAGGCGATGCGATCGGCGTCCCAATAGCTGGGACTCTTTTCGAGTCGGATGCGGTCATTCACGCGCCGGAAGGCGACGCGGTAGGGGCCGTTCGAGACGAGGTGTTCAGGTCTAAGCCACTCGATGCGCCACGACGACGGCCAGCGTTCTTGCGCGCGCGCGATCGCCTTCGAGCTGACCGGGAAGAAGGGGTAGAAGGCGCAGAGGTCGAGGAAGTAGGGGGTCGGCTTGCGGAGCGTGACGTCGAGGGTCGTGCCGTCGGGGGAGGCTTTGACGCCGACCTCCTTGCGCCACGCGACATCTCGGAACTCAGCCGCGCTCAGCAGCTGAAGCGTCGCGAGTTCTTCAAGAGTCGGCTCGACTTCGCAGACCCAGTGTTCGTCGTACATCCCCGAGCGCATCTCGCTTCGCGAATCGGGCGGGACCTCGTTCGCCACGATGGGGCCAGGCGCACCCTCTGCGTGGAATCGATGGAACACTCCGTACGGATACCACTTGTGGAACGTCCACACATCCAGCTTCGCTGCGCCAGGATTGAAGGGGAAGCGACCGTCCCATGACGGGGGAGTTGCACTCTCGCGATGCAGCGGTTGACCGTGGCGGTTCGTCGAGAACGCGGAGAAGCCAACCCGATAGCGTCCCGGCGCAACCACTTGCCACCACGTCCCATCGAGCGCGCGGTACTGCCGATCATCCGGCAACAACGTGAACGCCTCCGCCCCCTCCACGCACCACAACTGATACGCGTACTCCGCCGCCGTCTCCGGCGACACCAAGCGTCGCCACGAGTACTCGAAGTCGTGCGCGTCGATCACTTCGCCGTCCGACCACGTCGCGCCGGCGCGCATGTGGAAGCGGTAGTGCAGCCCGTCGTCCGACACTTCCCACGACTCCGCCATGCCGGGCAGCGCTTCGAGCGTCTGCGGATGCTTGACCGTCAGCCCCTCGTAGATCGCGCGCATCACGCGGCCCTCGGGGATGCCGGTGACCGTGTGGGGATCCATGCTCTGGATCTCCGTCGCGTTGTTCAGCACGAAGTCCGCGCGCGGCAGGCGAGCGGCGCCGAGCACCGTCGCGGCGCCGATGGCGAGGCCGACCAGGATGGCCAGGGCAGCGACTTGTCGAAGCTGCCGCGAAGTGGGGGAGAAGGCCATGCGCGAGGCACTCTACGGATGGCCACGGATCGCCGCAAGTCTTGTGATCGCAAGTGGTTGCGTTCTTGACGGCGGGCGCCTTGAGCGCTAGGGTGTGCGGGCTTTCACGGAGCCCCAGGCCCCTGAAAGCGCCTCGCAGGAGCGGCGCGCCTCCCCCCATCCGGGCGCCCGCCAGAACCGCTAAGGACCACAACTCCATGGATCACAAGGGCTTGCGCCGCACTCTGGCGCTCACCGCCGGTCTCTTCCTGTCCCTCGCTTCCGCCGCTTCCGCGGCCCAAGTCGTCGGCCCGCCGGTTCCCGTGGACGCGTTCCACCCGGACAAGGACAAGCCTGCGAAGCCGGCCTACGGCGGCTCGGTGGTGGTCCACCTCTCGTCGATGACCGAAGGCCTGAACCGCGCGGTCGAGAACTCGGCCGTCTCGCGCTGGATGCTCTATGAAGTGCACGAGACGCTCGTCCTGCAGAACTGGGAGACGTGGGAGATCGACCCGAGCCTCGCGACGAGCTGGATCGCCGAGGACCAGCTGATCTTGAAGCCGGGGGCGGAAGCGACTTACCCCACGGCCGTGCGCATCGGCGAAGGCGACAAGGAACGCTTCGTGGTGTACGGCGACGTGCGAACCGAAGGTCCGGTCTACATCGTCAAGGGCGTGTCGCAAGGCAACCCGTTGATCGACGCGAGCAACAACGAGCTCTCCGTCGCTGCTTCCGACGTTGCATCGCTCGAGCGCGGCACGGTGTTCACCTTCGACTTGCAGGACAAAGTCACTTGGCACGACGGTCATCCGTTCGATGCGCACGACGTGCTGTTCTCGTGGGACGTCTACAACAACCCCGCGGTCGACTGCGACGAGATCCGCTTCCAGTTCGAGAAGGTGCTGTCCGGCGAAGTCGTTGACCCGCACACCGTGCGCTTCTTCTACGAGAACCAGTACTTCCTGGCGCTCGCGTCGGTCGGCGAGATGTGCATCCTGCCGCGTCACCTCTACGACCTGGAGGATCCGGACAACAAGACGTTCGACGCCGAGTATCACGCGAAGCTGAAGCCGGACCACAAGTTCACCGACGCCGAGCTCGGCAAGTACATCAACGAGAACCCGCACAACACGGAGTGGGTGGGCCTCGGTCCTTACAAGATCACCAAGTGGGATCCCAAGGTCGTCGAGGCCGTCCGCTACGAGGACTATCACGACTGGACCGACAAGGGCTGCTACTTCGACAAGATCAGCTGGCGCGTCATCTCCGACGACAACACGGCCTTCCAAGCGCTGATCAACGGTCAGCTCGACTACTTCGATCGCGTGAAGTCGGAAGACTACTTCGGTGAGCGCACCGCGACGAAGACCTTCACGGACTCGTTCTACAAGGGCTACGTCTACACCGGCACCTACGGCTACACCGGTTGGAACACGAAGCGCGACAAGCTCTCGGACCCGATGGTGCGCCGCGCGCTGGCCATGGCGTTCGACATGGAGACGTACCGCGTCGACCAGTACAACGGTCTCGCCGAACGCGTCTCCGGTCCGCAGAACCGCTGGGGCCCCGGCTACAACAAGGGCGTCGAGCCGATGCCCTACAACCCGGACATGGCGGAAGAGCTGCTGGCCGAAGCCGGCTGGTACGACCGCGATGGCGACGGTTGGATCGACAAGGACGGCATCAAGATGTCGATCGAGTTCATGTATCCCTCGGGCAACGAAGCGTCGCTGACCTTCGGCCTGAAGATGCAGGAAGCCTACAAGAAGCTCGGCATCGAGTTGACGATGCGCAACTTCGACTGGGCGACCTTCTTGGACCGCATGCTCGAGCGCAACTTCGACGCGGTGAACCTCGCGTGGGTGCCGCCGCTCGAATCCGACCCCGAGCAGCTGTGGCACTCCAAGTGGGGCCCGCTGGACAAGAAGAGCTCGAACATGTGCGGCGTGATGGACCCTGAGATCGACGCCTTGATCGAAGCCGGTCAACGCGAGCTCGACCTCGAGAAGCGCGTCAAGATCTGGCAGGAACTGCACGCCCAGATCGCCGAGCTGCAGCCCTATATGTTCGGCCTCAACTCGCCGCGCAAGTTCGCGATGAACAAGAAGATCCGCGGCCACCAAGGCTTCAAGATCGCTCCCGGCTACTCGATCCGCCGCTGGTACTACCCGGCGGGAACCGAGGGCACGCGCTCGACGCCGCTCAAGTAGCCAGAGGCCAACTCACTTGCTGAACTACATCCTGAGGCGTGTCCTCTGGGCGATTCCGACGTTGCTCGGAATCCTCTTCATGATCCTCGTGTGCATGCACGCGGCACCTGGTGATCCGGCGGCGATGGCGCTGGGTCTCGGTGCCGGCGGCGGCGGCGAGGTGTCCGAGAAGGGCGCGAACATCGAGGCGAAGATCGAGGAGTTCCGCAAGGAGCACGCGCTCGATCGGAACTTCTTCGTGCAGTACCTCGGCTACCTTGGTCCGTTCAACGTGCGGCCCGATGGTCACGAGTGGTTCGGCGGAACAGGCGAAGATCGGTGGAGCGGCTTGCTCGCGCTCGACTTCGGCGAAGAGCTGGTCAACAAGAACAAGTCGGTCGGCAAGGAACTGAAGCGGCGGCTGATCTCCGTGACGATCCCGCTCGCATTGATCTCGACCTTCCTGACCTACTTGCTCGCGATCCCGATCGGCATCTACTCAGCGAACCGAAGGGGGACGCGCATCGACAAGAGCATGACGCTCGGTCTGTTCGTGCTCTATTCGATCCCGGTCTTCTGGGCCGGCTTGATGCTGCAGCTGTTCTTCGGTGCGGAAGGAGTCAACGTCTTGCCCGTGATGGGCATGCACGGCGCGGACGCCGAGCAGATGGGCGTCTTCGAGTGGCTCTGGGACTCGGCGAAGCACATGGTGCTGCCGGTCGCGGTAACGACCTACGGCAGCCTCGCGTACATCTCGCGCCAGATGCGCACGGGCATGATCGAGGTCATCCACCAGGACTACATCCGCACCGCGCGTGCGAAGGGTCTCAGCGAGCGCACCGTGATCCTGAAGCACGCGCTGCGCAACTCGCTGATCCCGGTGATCACGCTGTTCGCGTCGATCCTTCCGATCCTGATCGGCGGCTCGATCGTGATCGAGTACGTCTTCGACCTGCCCGGCATGGGCGAGTACATGTACAAGGGCCTGCTGTCGCGTGACTACAACGTGATCATGTCGGTCATGGCGCTCACCAGCGTGATGACGCTGGCGGGCATCTTGCTCTCGGACATCGCCTACGCGCTGGTCGATCCGCGCATCAGTTACTCCTGAGGTGCGCGCGATGACTCAGACAGCAATGAAGGCGGCGCCGCCGGCGCCGAACGCGCCGACTGCATCCGCACCGGCAAAGGCGTACTCCAAGGACTACTGGGACCTCGTCTTCGAACAGCTCGGCCGCAACCGGCTGTTCAAGCTGGCGATGGCCGTGCTCGCGCTGCTCTACGCGTCGGCGATCTACGCGCCGTTGATCGCGAACGATCAGCCGTTCATGATCGAAGCCGTCAACCGCTCGGAGTACGGCGACGCGCACCGCACGCTGTATCCGTCCGTGCTCGGCACCTCGAGCCTCGTCAAGAAGACCTCGGAAGAGTATCTGTCGAAGCGCACCGAGGGTTCGACACAGACCTTCGCGCAGGCGCTCGACAGCGAGCGCACCGGCGTCGTCACGCGCGTCACGGCGATGAAGGCGTGGCTTCCCGAAGCGGATCACGCGACGCTCGACGAGCTGGTGACGAAGGTCGATCGAGCGCTCGCCGCCGCGCGCGCCGGAGATATTCCGCGCGCCACCGAGCTCGGTGGTGAAGCGAAGGAACTCGCCAAGACGGTGCGCAACGAGTACAAGCCCGCCGATCCCGAACAACTCGATGCCGGCGGCAAGACGCTGCGTCCGCTGACGCGCTATCCGCTGTTCGACACGCTGACCTGGGCCGAGGTGTTGTTCATGGTGCTGTGGGCGTTGGTGCTCACGTGGCCGCTGTGGAACGCGCTCGTGAACAAGGTGCTGCTCGCCGGCGATCGCGCTCGCGTGCGTCGCGCGCGCAAGCCCAAGTTCTTCGGCGTGGTCGGGATCGCCGTGCTCTCGGCCGTGCTCTGGGGCACGCTGTCCGAAGACGGCGGTGCGAACAAGAGCGCATCCTTCAAGGCCGAGATCACCGCCGGTCAGATCGACGTCGCGAAGACGGTGATGCCGCTGATTCCGTACGGCTTCGCCGAGACGAACGGCGCGGAGAACTTCCGCCCGCCGACTTGGCGACCGATCGCCGAGATCTCGGAAGAGGGCTACTACGTGCGCGGCGCGCGCGTGCCGGTGAAGGATCCGGTGACGGACTACATGCCGCCCGCCAAGCCCGTCGAAGTGCTGCACGGCGAACCGGATCGCAACGCAGCGACGCGTCACATCCTCGGCACGGACAAGGTCGGGCGCGACTTCCTGACGCGCGTTCTGTGGGGCGGCCGCGTCAGCTTGACCGTCGGACTGTTGTCGGCCGCGCTGCTCTTGATCATCGGAACCGTGATCGGATCGATGGCCGGCTACTTCGGCGGCTGGGTCGACTTGGTGATCTCGCGGATCATCGAGGTCTTCCTCTGCATCCCGGCCTTCCCGCTGATCTTGATGGTCGCGGCCTTCATCGATCCCAACGTGATCTCGCCGATCTACTCGATCGTGATCATCATCGCGCTGATCCGCTGGACGGGCGTCGCGCGACTGGTGCGCGCCGAGTTCCTGCGCTTGCGTGAAGCGGAGTTCGCCGTCGCCGCGAAGGCACTCGGCTTCTCGCCCGTGCGCACGATCTTCCGCCACATCCTTCCGAACGCCTTCGCACCCGCGCTGGTCGCCGGTGCGTTCGCGGTCGCGTCAGGCATCCTGACCGAGTCGACGATGTCCTTCCTGGGCTTCGGCATCTCGCCGCCGATCGCGTCGTGGGGATCGTTGATCAACGAGTCGAAGGCGCCCGAGCACTGGTGGGTGCAGGTCTTCCCCGGCTTCCTGATCTTCATCACGATCACCTGTTACAACCAAGTCGGCGATGCCTTCCGCGACGCCGTGGACCCCAAGATGAAGAAGAACTAGGGGCTGCCATGAGTGAAGCGAAGACTGAGACGAAGGCGTCGACAGGTGGCGACGGCAAGCCGCGCGAAGTGTTGCTCGAGCTGCGCAACTTGCGCACGCACTTCCACGGCGATGAAGGCGTCGCGCGCGCCGTCGACGGCGTGAACTACAAGGTACTCGCGGGCGAGACGCTCGGCATCGTGGGAGAGTCGGGGTGCGGCAAGTCCGTGACCAGCCTCTCGATCATGCAGCTGGTGCCGCAGCCTCCCGGCTTCTACGCCGGCGGTGAGATCCTCTACCGCGGCGAGAACTTGCTCGAAGCATCCGAAGACCGGATGCGTGAGATCCGCGGCAACCACATCTCGATGATCTTCCAGGAACCGATGACGGCGCTGAATCCCGTCTTCACGGTCGGGAACCAGATCATGGAGACGGTCATGCTGCACGAAGGGCTCGACAAGCAAGCCGCTCGGCAGCGCGCCATCGGCATGCTCGAGAAGGTCGGCATCCCGTCGCCGGCTCAGCGCGTCGACGAGTATCCGCACCAGTTGTCGGGCGGCATGCGCCAGCGCGTGATGATCGCGATGGCGATGATCTGCAACCCGAGCTTGCTGATCGCGGACGAACCGACGACCGCGCTCGATGTGACGATCCAGGCGCAGATCCTCGACTTGATCAAGGAACTGCAGGAACGCGAAGGGATGTCCGTGCTCTTGATCACGCACGACCTCGCGGTCGTCGCCGAGAACGCGCACCATGTCGCGGTGATGTACGCCGGCAAGGTCGTCGAGTACGCCGCCGTCGAAGACCTCTACGCCAAGCCGCGTCACCCGTACACGATCGGCTTGATGCGCTCGCTACCCGACCTCGCCGCTCCCGGCGAACGGCTCTACACGATCCCGGGCATCGTGCCGAGCGCCTTCCACTTCCCGAGTGGTTGCCGCTATCGCACGCGTTGTCCGATCGCGACGGAGAAGTGCGCGGCGGAAGAACCGCAGCTGGTTCCGCTGGACGGCGTGCCCGGGCACACCGTGGCTTGCCACCACCTCGAGGAGGCCGCGAAGCTCTAGGGGCTCGCTGATCACATGACGCTCGAACAAGCCAAGCCGGTACCGTCCGCCAAGTCGTCTTCCGCGCCGCTCATCGAAGTGCGCGGGATGAAGAAGTACTTCCCGATCAAGAAGGGCGTCTTCCAGCGCCACGTTGGAGATGTGAAGGCTGTCGACGATGTGTCCTTCTCGATCGGTCGCAAGGAAACGCTCAGCCTCGTCGGCGAGTCCGGTTGCGGCAAGACGACGACCGGGCGAACGCTCTTGCGCCTGCTCGAACCGACGGCGGGCAGCGCGATCTATCGTCCGACGGCGGATAAGCAAGTCGATCTCTTCGACCTCTCGACCGGCGAGATGCGTCGCTACCGCCGCGACTTGCAGATCATCTTCCAGGACCCGTACTCGAGCCTGAACCCGCGCATCACGATCGGCAACATCATCGGTGAAGCGCTGAAGGTGCACAAAGCCTGTGCTCCTTCCGAGATCGACGATCGCGTCGCCGAGCTGCTCGTCAAGGCCGGTCTGTGGGCCGACGCGCGCAACCGCTTCCCGCACGAGTTCTCCGGTGGCCAACGTCAACGCGTCGGCATCGCGCGTGCGCTCGCGCTCGGCCCGAAGTTCATCGTCTGCGACGAAGCGGTCTCCGCGCTCGACGTCTCGATCCAAGCGCAGGTGATCAACCTGCTCAAGGACCTGCAGTCGGAGTTCGACCTCTCGTACCTCTTCATCGCGCACGACATGTCGGTGGTGAAGTACATCTCCGACCGCATCGCCGTGATGTACCTCGGCCGCATCGTCGAGATCGGCAGCTCGCAGCAGATCTTCGGCAACCCGAGCCACCCGTACACGCAGGCGCTGCTCTCGTCCGTCCCGAGCCCCGACCCGACGCGCAGAAAGCAGCACATCCCGCTGACCGGCGACGTCCCGTCCCCGATCAACCCGCCCAGCGGTTGCCACTTCCACGACCGCTGCCCGGTCGCCGTCGCGCGCTGCAGCGTCGACTACCCCGAGCACACCGCGGTCGACGGCGCGCACACGGCGGCGTGCCACTTGCTCGAATAGCAGTGAGGTACCGAGCCGGGGCCACTTCCCCACAGCTCGCTGCGAGCTGTGGGGAAGTGGCCCCGGCTCGGTACCTTCAGACCGGCACGTCGTACTGCTCGCGCAACAGCTCGCGCAGCTCGCCGAAGTTCGCGATCGAGTGCGTCGGCTCGATGCCGTAGTCGGCGGGTTTGCGGCGCGCGGCGCGTGAGGCCCAGACGGCGGGCATGCCGAGCGAGAGGGGCGGCGCGATGTCGTGCTCCGGGTTGTCGCCGACGTACATCGTGCGGGCCGGTTCGAGCTTCAGCGCACGCAGCGCGTGCTGGTAGAGCTTCGGGTTGGGCTTCGAGATGCCCACCTGGTCGGAGATGAACACGGCCATGGGATTCAGGTGGCGCGCGATGCCGAGCCGCCAGAGCTTCTCCGCCTGCTTGACCGAGAGACCGTGCGTGATGATGCCGACCACGATGCCGGCGTCCTTCAAGTCCGTGAGCAGCGGCAGCACGTCTTCGAAGGGCGCGATTGTACGGAACTTGGTGTCGTGGTACGCGGCGACACCCGCGGCGACGATCAAGGCGCTGCTCTGGCCGGCGGTGCAATGCGGACCGAGGCGCGTGAGGAGCTTGTCGAAGTGGTGCTCGTAGTTCGACGAGAACTCCGCGATGACTTCCTCGAGCTCTCTCAGCACGACCTCTTCCGGCGCGTCGAGCCCGGCTTCACACATGGCACGCACCGCATTCCGCCGTGCCCGCCGCGCGAAGGCGGTGGTGGGGAACAGGGTGTCGTCGATGTCGAAGAAGACGGCGTCGAGTGCGGGCAAGGGGGTGGCTCCTCGGGAAGAGAGTCAGAGCGTACCGCAGCGATGAGGGCGCCGCGACAGTGAGGGCGCGGGAGGGGGAGGAGGTTCCGGTGGCTGGGAGTGCCGGTCGCGGTGGGGCGAAGAGGCGGTGCGAGGGCGGGGGGGGGTGTGCAGGCGAGCTGCTAGGCGCGGGGGGCGGGAGGCGGAAGACCGCAGGCGTCGTTACCCCAGAAGCCTCTCACGAAGAACACGAAGCACAGGAAGAAGGACGAACCACGTGCAGGCGAGTTCGATCGGAGAGAAGTGGGACTCCACGGTCAGCCTTGCGCGCCGAAGTGAGCTGACTATCCGACGGAGAGCAGGCTGCTGCAAGTGGACCTCTGGTCCACTGTTCAACGGCTTCTCAGCCGAAGGCTGTCCTGCGGCTGGAAGTGAAGGCTGGCCGTCGACTCCTACTTCTGATGCTCCGGCCGTGCTGAACCGCGGAGCATCTTCTTCGCGTCCTTTGTGATCTTCGTGAGAGGCTTCCGGGCCACGACGCCTGCGGCAGCCAAGCCTCCGAGCCTTCCACCTCGGCTGCGCTCATCAACCGTCCGCGCGCGCTCGACGGTCACGGACGCCCATCGACCAACGACCAACGACCAACGACCAATGCCCGGCGTTCCGAATGACCTCGCAAGAAAAGAGCGGAGGCCGCCCGGGTGGGGGCGGCCTCCGCTCTCTGAGTCAGTGCTCGTGGGTGGCTACTAGTAGCTGCCCTCGAGGCGCTTGACCTCTTCGCGAATGTCCGTGATCTGCGCGCGGATCAGGATCATCAGCGACTCCTTCTCGTCGTTGTAGCCTTCACTCTTGAAGAAAAAGCCGACGACCGGGATGTTGGCAACCCACGGCACCTCGGCGCGGCGCTCGATGTTGCGGATGTTCGAGAGACCGCCGAGCAGGATCGATCCGCCGTCGGGGATGACGGCAGTGGTGAAGACGCTCTGGACCTCGAGCTCCGGGAGCTCGAAGGTCACGGGCGAGGTGTTGCCGCCGAGGGTCGACGAGTACTCGCGGATGCTGACGATGTTCGCCACGGTCGGCTGCACCTCGAGCGTGAGGTACTTCCGGCTCTGGTGGATCGTCGGACGGACGTCGAGCACGACGCCTTCCGTGAGCACGTTGACCTGCGGGTCGGCGACCGCCTGGAACTGAGCCACCTCGACGTCGAAGTCTTGGATGTAAGCCCGCTGGTTGATGACCGTGACGTAAGCGCGTTGCGTGTTGTGCACGCTGAGCACCTGGTCGTTGATCAGCTCGAACTTCTGACTCTTCTCGACGGCTCGCAGGATCATCTGCAGGTTGAGGTCGTCGAGGTAGGTGATCTGAGAGGTCAAGCCGCCGATGTTGGTCAGGCTGGATCCCAGAGCCGCGCCGAAGAAGTTCTCGGTGCGCAGTCGGAAGTCGCCGTCGGCGCCATCGTCGTAGAACACACCCGAGGAGGGCGCGCCCGCGGCGTTGGAGCCGGCCGAGCCGGTGCCGTTGTTGTCGAGACCGCGCGAAGCCATGTCTTCGAGGCCGTTCGTCACGTCCGTCAGCGGGTTAGATTCCAAGCCGCGGAAGTCGACGCCGATCTCTTGCAGCCAGTTGTCACCGACCGACATGAACTTCGACTCGATCGTGACCAGCGAGGAGCTGAAGCGGCGGAGGTCTTCGAGGAAGGCCTGCACCTGCTGCTGCACCTCGGGCGTGTGCACGATGATGATGTGACCTTCGTAGCTCTCGATCGTCGGGCCGTCTTCCCAGGTGCCGACGGCGACGTTCTCTTGAATCATCGTCGCCAGGTCGTCCGGGTTGATCAGCTGGGGACGCTCGCCGATACCGCCGAAGGGGCCGCCGCCGTCGTCGTCCTCGAGCTCGTCGAGGAGACGGATGCGGTCGATGCGCGGGCCCATGAAGTCGGTCAGACCGAAGATCAAGTCCTGCACGTCGTGGTGGAAGACGATCGGTGCACCGCGCGCTTTTTCCTTCGTCGTGACGAGCACCGCGTCGTGGCGGATCGTCCAAGTGACTTCTTCGCCGGCGCGATCGGTGATCAGGTTCAGGATCTGCTCGACCGAGAGGGGGTTCTCGAAGGAGAAGGTGAACAGGATACCTTCGTCGAGCACCGCGTTCTCAGCGGCGGGGTCGACGACGATCGGCAGGCCGGTGATCACGCGGATGTAGTCCATCACGAGACGGAGGCTTTCCTCGTCTTCGACGGGCTGCATGCGCACGGTCGTGTTCTTGAGCTTGCTGCGGAGCTCGCGTTCCGACTCGGGGATCATCGCCGCGAGGTCGAGACCACGGCGGCTGCCGCGCAGCTCGGTGATCTTGCGCCAGTGATCCTGGTCGGGCATCGTCACCACGTCGTTCCACGGGATGCGGAGCTCGTGGAGCTGCTCTTGCCACTTCTTGTACTGCTCGGCTTTGCGAGCCACGTAGTCGCGCGAGACTTTGTCACGACCCGCCTTGAAGGCGTTGTCGCGGAGGTCGGCGGCCTTCGTGTTGTGGGGGTCCTTGCGCAGCGCTTGATCGGCGAAGTCCATCGCCTGGTCGTACTTGCCGGCGTTGAACGAGTCGATCGCCTGATCGAGGATGTTCGCCACGAGCACCTTGTCGCGGACGATCTCCGCCGACTGTTGTGCTTGCAGTTCCTCGTACGCACGACGCTGGTCGGCGAGGCGCTCGGCTTCGGCGGCCGAATCACGGTCGGCTTTGGCGCGAGTCAGCAGCATCTGCGCTTCTTCGTCGACGCCTTGCCAGTCGATCGAGTAGGGCGCCCAGCGCACGCGGTTCAAGCAGATGGTGAACTCTGCGATCGCCGAGTCGTAGTCACCGCGGGCGAGCATCAGCTTGCCTTTGCGCAGGTTCTCGGAGGCGTCTTCGCGGAGCTGCTGAGTCTTCAGCTCGTAGTCGCGGGCGATGCCTTCGGTGACCGTTGTGACTTCCGCGCCGGGGATGCCGAGCAGCGCATCGACTTCAGCCAGGAGGCGCTTGACCTCCGGGTTGTCGCCGTCGAGCTGGCGCGCCGCGAGCAGCTCGTTGCGAGCGTCCTCGTTGCGCAGGCGGCCGCGGAATTCGCGAGCCTTGGCGATGTGCTCCTGGACGAGGAACTGCTTGCGCTGTTCTCGCAGGGTGAGCTGTTCGCGTTCTTCCGCGAGTCCGCCGTCCTGAGTCGAAGCGAGTGCTGAAGCGGGTTCAGCGCTGGGTTCGACCACGGGCGAAGGTTCGACCGGTTCCGGTTCCCACGCAGCCTTCTGAGTCGAAGAGCATGCGGCGAACAAGATGGCCCAAGCGGGGAGGGCACGCGCGGTGAAGATGTAGCCGGAGTTCCTCATTCGGGATCTCTCACGTTGCTGACTGGGGATGGGGGTGACAGCCGCACGCCTTTGTTCCATGAACTGCACGGTTCGATGAACAGCGCGGTTCCAACGACTGCATTGCACAGCGCGCGAAACGAAGGGGTGACGACGGACAGAGGGAAGGGCAGGGCGAGGTTCGAAGCTGCAGCGAACTCCGAGTCCGGACGCGCCGGGAGGGGCAGGAGTTCGTGAGTTTCGGGTTGCCGTTGACCGCGCGGGTCATTGGCGAGGGGACGGCCGAAACGACGCGCGTTTCGGTGGACGTTGGGGAGAGAAGATAGCAGGGCGCGGCACGGGCGGTCAAAGGCGGATCCGCAAAACAACCCGCGCTAGGGTAAGGACTTAGGACGGCTCGCGAGGCACTCGTTGCCGACCTTCGAACGGCCCGCCGAGCGGGCGCCGAAGCACTCCGCACAGCGGGCTCGAAGGCACTCCGAAGGGCCTCAGTCGGCGCCGCGGATGACGACCTCGGTCCAGCCGTAAGCGGCGAGACGATCGAGCACCTGAACGGCTTCGGACTGGACCACGCCGGCCTTCGCGTCGAGCTTGATCGGCGTCGATTGCGCCTGGCCGCGGAGCGACTGCAGACGGGCGTCGAGCTGATCGAAACTCTCGAAGTGAGCGGGACCGAGCGTGTAGCTGAGCACCCGATCCGATGCGAAGTAGAAGCGACCGGAACCGGGCGACCACGGTTCCCCGCGAAGGGTGAGCCGCGAGCCCGGTTCGATGATCTTGATCACCAGATCGAGCGGCGTCTGCGGTTCGGCCGGCTCGGTCGGATTCGGACCATCGGGCGGCAGGTAGGCGTCGAGTCGACCTTCGAGGGTTTTGAAGCGCAGGGTGGCGAGGAAGAAGATCAGCAGCAGAAAGGTGACGTCGATCATCGGCGTCATCTCGAGCTTGGCGTCTTCCGGGATGCGGCGCGGGACGAGGCGCATGCGATCCTCCTGAAACTGGATGTAGAGAGAGCGGGTGAGCTGGGGGACTCACCGCGCTCTACCCCGAGCCGCACCTCCGGATACCGGCGAAAACCGGAGCAGCGCTGACAAAAAAAGCGGCCCGTCGGATCGCTCCGCCGGGCCGCTGACTGTCTCTTCGTGCGTGCGCGTGTTCGGGCGCGCAGCCGAGTCGCTTACTGCTTCTCGTAGGAACCGACGAAGGTGACTTCTTCGAAGCCGGCCGTCAGCACGACGTCCAGAACCTTCGCGACGTCCGAGTAGGTGATGCCTTTGCGCGGGTCGATCGTCGCCGGACGCTTCTTGCCGCCGACTTCGGTCATCGTCGCGATTCGCTTTCCGAGTTCTTCGAGGTCGAAGGTGCGCATCGGGCCGACGGTGTAGCGGATGCGACGATCCGAGCCGTAGACATAGCGCTTGCTCTCACCGTCCCAGAGCTTCCTGTCGGCCTCGAAGGGCATGTACTTCGAGCCCTCCTCGATGACCTGAAGCATGATCTCGACCTTCTCGATCGGCTCCGCGTCCGACGTGTTCACGCCGACGTCTTGGGGCAGATAGGCGGCGAGCTTGCCCTCGAGCGTTTTGAACTTGAGGGTGCACATGAAGAAGATGAGCAGCAGGAAGGTGACGTCGATCATCGGCGTCATCTCCATCTTGCTCTCTTGCGAGGCAATGTCCTTGAGCATCGACATGGCTTACTTGTCCTTCTTGTCTTCGGGAGTCGAGACGGCGAGCTGCAGCTTCCAGATCTGGATGCCTTTGTAGCCGCACTGCTCCATGATCTTCTGGACGTGCTTGAAAGCGGAGCTCTCGTCGGCACGGATCAGCAGAGCATCACCCGGCAGCTTGGGGTTCTTGTCGTCTCGCTCCATGTTGCGAGAGACGTCCGCCAAGTGCTCGCGGAGCATCTTGTAGTTGTCGGGTTTCTCAGGATCGAAGTACTGCTCGCGTTTGATCTTGATCACGCCGTTGATGTCGACGTTCACGACGGGGCGGAACTCGCCGGGGGTCGGCTTGTCCGGCGTCGCATGAATCGCCATCGGCAACTGCAGGTCTTCGAGGTCCTGCTGGGTCATGTCCGTGATGACCATGAAGAAGATGATGAGCAAGAACACGACGTCGATCATCGGCGTCATATCCATCTCCATCTCGGTCCCAGGATCGTGCTTGGTCAGGTTCATCTTTTCCTCCGAACTCCCCAGTCGGGGAGGGGCGCGCGAACGGGCGGGCCGGCGGGACAGAAGGTGCTACCCCAGGATGGTGAGGGGACTACTGAATCAGCAGTGACCGCCCCGGGGTGCAGTGAGACTAGTGGCCTTCGTTGGGGCGGAAGCGCTCGAAGAGGTCTTCGACGATCGCGCCGATCTCGATCACGGACTTGACCAGACGGTTCCGGAGGAACGCGAAGGAAGCCGTGGTGGGGATGGCGACGACCAGACCGAACATGGTCGTGAGGAGCGCCTTCGAGATACCACCGGCGAGCTCGGCCGGGTTGGCCTGACCACCGGAGTCGGCGATTGTGTTGAACGCCTCGATCATGCCGCCGACGGTGCCGAGCAGACCCATCATGGGCGCCACGTTGGCGATCAGCGAGAGCCAGCCGATCTTCTGGTGGAGGCGGATCGACTCTTCGTCGCCCATCTCCGAGATGGCCTGTTCGATCACTTCGAAGGAGTGACCGATCTTGGCGATGCCGGCACCGGCGACGCGGGTGAAGAAGGTGGGCTCGTTCTCGCAGAGCTCCATGGCCTCCTGGTACTGCTCTTCTTCGAACAGCGCCTGCACCTCGTCGATCAGGTCGGCGGGGGCGAGCTTGTCGCGCTTGAGAGAGACGAAGTTCTCGATGATCACCGCGAGCGCGACGATCGACAGCACCACGATGAGCATGCCGATGGCACCCGCATCGCGGAACACGTCGAAGACGCTGCTTCCGCCGCCCGAGGACGCAGCGGCAGCTGCGTCATCTTGAGCGAAGACGGTCGAGGCGGTGAAGAGCACGCCGGCGGCGGCGGGGATGACGCGCAGGGCGAGGGATGCCGTGCGGTTCCGAAGCGTTGAGATGTTCATGGCCGAGGAACTCCTTTGGAGTCTCAACTGGGTGAGGGGATGGGGATCCGATAGGACGGTGGCCAGCGACATCACCGCGAGTGAAATCGAGACCTTGTAAGGACGAGTTGTCGACTCCGAGAAGGAGCCGCAGAGCAGCCAGCCTGAGCTGGATGGACGGGTTGTGAAGTTCGGGCTTACTGCGCGAGCAGCTCGCGGGCGGCGCGAGCGCTGGGCGTGGTGCCGAACCGGCTGGCGATCTCTTTCAGCAGCGCGCGCGAAGTCGCGATGCCGTCGGAATCGCCGAGGGCGATGTAGCAGCGGGCCAAGCCGAGCTTGGCAGCGGCCGAGCGGTCCTGATCGGTGTAGTCGAGCGCGGAGACGGAAGCAAACTGCAGTTGCGCTTTACGCGTCTCGCCCTTGCCGAGCAGGGCCAAGCCCAAGCCGTAGGTCGCACCATAGAGCGCCGTCGCGTTCTTGCTGGTCTGCGCCGTGGTCTTCTGGCCGCTGAAGAAGGTGATCGCTTGGTCGTACTGGCTGGAAGCCACGTCGACGAAGCCGGGGCCGAGGATCGCCTCGGTCTCGAGCTGTGCGAACTGCAGGCGTTCCGTGCTGCCTTCTTCGGCTTGCGCGGCGGCGGTGCGCGCGCGGTTGGCGAGCACGCCGTAGATCTCGCGGGCGGCGAGGGTGTCGCCGGAGTCGACGAACGCGCGCGCGGCTTGCAGGCCGGCCTTCAAGCACAGGCCCAAGTCGTAGCCGGGCGTCGGCGAGGCGGAGGTGCCTTCTTCGAAGAGCGCGCGGTAGAGCTGGCCGGCCGTGGCGGCATCGCCTTTCAGCCAGGCGGTGCGCGCTTGCAGCGAGCGTGCGAAGGGGACTTCGCGCTGGCTCGAGTGGTCGGAGAGGTACTTGTCGAACTGCGTCGCGGCTTCGGCGAAGTGGCCCGCGTCAGCGGCACCCCACTCGAGCAGCGCGCGGGCGGCGTAGAGACGCGCGGCTGCTTGCACGACTTCGCGTTCGCCTTCGCCGGCGGCAACGAGGAACTTCGCGGAGGCGTTCTCCCAGTCACCGCGATCGAAGTAGGTGAAGCCTTCGACGAAGGCGGGGGTGCTCTCGCCCCAGATGACTTCTTCGACGAGCGCGGCGTCGAGCTTCGATTCCTTACCGCCGCGTGAGACGACGACCTTGTCGATGCCGTCGGCGGTGATCGTTCCGGCCACGACCTTCACTTCGCCGGTGCGCGCGTTCTTGACGTAGACCTGGTCGGGACGACCTTCCGTTACGGCGGCGTCGAGGGCGACGGCCGTGGACGCGGCGTTGACGGGTTCCAACGCAAAGACGGTCGCGCCACTGTTCGCGAGCGCGAGTGCGGTCAAGCCGAAGGCGGAGGTGGCGCGTCCCAGGGAGGAACGAAGAGCGCGCTGCAGAGGGGTGCGGATCACTTGCATGGGGCGGGGGGCGAACATTCTAGCCGGGGGGACGGGTCGGACAACCCAAAGCTCGGGGCGGCGGCGTCCTGAGCGCGAGTACCGGAAGAGGGACGGGTTCACTCGGCGGTCTTGACCTTCTCCCAGAGCCACTTGAAGCGGTTCTGCAGGGCACCGCCGCCGTAGACGGCGGCGAATTCCTCATCCGTCTCGCAGCGGTCTTCCACGCCGTGGAAGTCATCTCCGATCTCGGGCGCCTGTGCGAGGGGCGCGAGCTGACGCTGGGCCGAAGCCTTGCGGTCGGAGAGCTTCGGGCCGCCTTCCGCAGTGGCGCAGGCGTAGTACGCCCAGGCCATCTGGAAGCGCAGGCCGTAGGCCTCGCACGAGTACTTGTCCGCGCCGGCGTTGAGCATCGCGTTGAGCTTGCTGACTACCGCGTCGAACTCTTCGACCTGGCTGCCGACGCCGGGGACGATCGTGAAGGGCGTCTTGTCGCCGTCGACCCAGCCGATCACCGAGCGGACCCAGTTCAGCACAGTGCGCTTGCTGGGGCGGTTCACGGCATCGTCGGCCAAGAGCGGCGTCAGGATCGCGTAGCCTTCGGCAACCTTCTGTTGCTCGAGCAGGGCGTGCGCGAGGTCGGGCAGCACGTACTTCTCGACGTCTTCGGCGCGCTCGCCTTCGGCGAAGCTGGTCTGGATGCGGCGCAGAACACGCTCCGCTTGTGCGTACTCGCCGAGGTTCATCCAGTGGTTGGACTCACTGCGCAGCTTCGCGTAGTCGGGCGCCGACGACGCGTTACTGGTCTGCAGCAAGGTCGCCATGTCGCGCTCGAGCTGGACCTTCTGCGCCTGGTCGGTCGCGGCTTCCTGCAGCGCGGCGAGTCGGCTGTAGATGTCGACCGCGACGATGCTGGTGAACTTGTTCGACTCGTAGCGTTCAAGCATCTCCGCGTAAGTCGCGCGCGCTTCGGCCAGCTTCGAGAGTTGCAGGTTCGCCGTCACCTCCATGTACATCATCCACGGCGAGGTGGAGGGCTGGTCTTTGAACTCGGTGGCGTAGTCGCCGACACGTCGCAGCACTTCTTCCCAGCGAGCCGGGTCGACCGGCGCCACGCGCGAGCCCTTCTCGAAGGCTTCCAAGTCGTTCTTGGCCGGATCGAAGGCGGCGAGTGCGTAGTAGAACTCGGCGCTGGTCCGCGCGGCGCGGCGCATGGCGGCCTTGATCTCACTGTCGCCGATCGCGCTCTTGACGGGATCTTCGAGGTAGTCCACGAGGTAGCCCTTCAGCAGGGCTTCGCCCTCGGACGCTCTACCGCTGCGGTAGGTGCAGACCGCGATCTGCACCATGGCGCGCTCGAAGTAGTTCGAGGAGGGCGAGATCTCACCGTACTTGGTGATCGCGTCGTCCCAGCTCTTGTTGCGACGCAGCTTCTCGGCCTTGTTCCACTTGATCTCGTCCTGGTCGGTCTGGCTGGCGAAGCGTTCGGCGAGGCCTTCGGCTTCGGTGTACAGCGCGGCGAACTCGGGCGCGTCGCTGGAGCCGCTCTTGAGGTCCTTCATCAGCGTGAAGTAGCCGCGGGCGTTCGGCTGGTCGTACTCCGGGTCGCCTTGCCAAGTCGTGCAGCCCTCGCGGAAAGCCATCGCGGCTTCCAGCTTGCGGTCCATGCGGACGTACGCGCGACCGATGCGATAGAGCGTCTTCGGCATGAACTCGGTGCGCAGCGCCGTGTCCTCGCTGTCGAGCACGCGCAAGAGGCGCTTGAAGGCGTAGATCGCGGTCTCGTACTCGCCTTCGTTGTAGACACCTTCGGCCGCTTCGTAGAGCACGTTCGGGTCGACCTTCACGCCGGGGCGTTCGATGATCTTGCCGATCAGCTTCTGGGCGCGGACTTTCATCCGGTTGCCCTTGTTCTCGCGGTTGACCTGCTGCGCGATGGAGAGCGCGCGATCGGTCGTGGGGTAGCGGTTGCGCTTGCTGTGACCCGCGGCCTTGACGGCCTCTTCATCGGGGTACCAAGCCGTGTCGCCGCCGGTCCAGTTGCCGCCGACCCAGCCGCCCGAGTCGAGTAAGCAGCGCGCAACAGCGAGATAAGCGTCGTAGCCGAAGCCGGGCTGGATCTGGAAGCCTTCGCGTTTGAGCGTGTTGTGGAAGTGCAGCGCGTAGCGGTTCGCTTCCGCGACTTCACCCGTGGCGAGCAACGACTCGAGCAAGCCGCCGGTGGCGAGTTGCACGAAGAGCCAGCGCTGGTCCTTCGCGGATTGGTCGAGCTCCTGTTCCTTGACCAGCGTGGCCCAGGCCTCGGGATCGGAGGGGATCGCGCTGTCGACGACGGCTTCGAAGAAGGCGTAGGCCGATTCCGGGTCGCCTTGCGCCATGTAGCAGCGGCCGAGCAGCTCGAAGGCCTGCAGCTCGCCGGGCGAGCCGCCGCCGGCGACGTAGGAGGCGTTTTCGAGCGTCTGTGCGGCCTGCTCGAAGGCGAAGTTGCCGTCTTCCTGGCTGCGGCCGAGCGCGATCAGCATCCGACCGCGGCTGAGCATCATGTTGACCTTCTCACGCTTGCCGGCGGTCGTCTCGGCGTCGATGACGTCGATCAGCTCACCGGTCTTTGCGACCGCGTCGGTCAGCACTTCGATGCGGCGCAGACGCAGCGCTTCGGCGGCTTCGCCGAGGGCGTCTTCTTGGGCGGTCTCCAGCGTCTGGGCGTAGGCGGAAGACACGCGCACGTAGCCGGATTCGGCTTCGCGCAGGCGTTCCGAGCGCGAGTTGTTCGAGATGAACGACTGGTAGGCGGCGAGGGCCTCTTCGAACAGCTCTTGGCGGCGCGAGAGGGTCGCTTCATTGAATGCGCCCGTGGCGAAGACGTCGCACTTGGCGAGTGCCAGGCGTTCTTGCGTTTTGGCCGGAACGCCTTCGTCTTCGATGCGTTGCAGCACATCGCCCGCGAGGTCGACGAAGCCCCAGCTCTCGGCGAGGCCCATCGCGAAGTCGATGTCGTCCGCGATCTGCGCGTCACTCTTCTGAGCAGTCAGCGGCGCGGCGAGAAGGGAGCCGACCAGCAGAGCGGCGGCGAACGGAGCCAGGGCGTTGGGACGCATAGATTCGAATCGACGGTTCATGACGGGATCGGCCGGGATGGGGTCGGGCGATGGGGATCCCAGGGTGCCGAAGCACCGGTTAGCTCCAGCCATACCCACGCGCGGTGGTCCGGCAACGAGCCTGTTCGGGACAGTTCCGCTCGCGTCGTGCCGGAGGGGCTGAAGTCGTGAGGGGGGCGACTTCGATGCGACGGGGAAGATAGCGAAGAGGGGAGGTCCGAAGTCGTGGCTCGGACCTCCCCTCGAGTCCTGGTTCGACCAGCGAGGAGGGGCGTGCTGGTCGGAGCGGTTTACATGTTGCCCATCTGCGCGTCGGTCGGCTCGTGTTCCGCGGGGATCACGATCGAGGCCTTGAGCAGGATGAGCAGCTTCTTGTTGTGGTTGTAGATACCCTTGCGCTCGAACAGCAGTGACACGATCGGAATCTTGTTCACGATCGGGATGCCGTTGCGGTAGTCCTTGTTCTCCGAGACCTTCAAGCCGCCGAGCATGACGGTCGCGCCGTCGGGCATCGGGATCGAGGTACGGACGCGCTGGATGTCGACTTCGGGCAGCTGGATCGTCACCGAGTTCTGCGAGCCGAGCGTCGTGGCGCGTTCGCGGATCGGGCGGCGGAGTTGCGCGATGGTGGGGCGCAGTTCCAGCGTGATGAAGCGACGGTCGGCGGAAACCACCGGGCGCACGTCGAGGATCACACCGTCTTGGATGACGTCGATGATCGGGTCGGCAATCGAGGCGCCCTGGGCGATCTCGACGTCGAAGTCCTTCACGTAGACGACTTGGTTGAGGACCGTCAGGTTCGCGCGACCGGTGTTCGACACCAGGATGCGAGGGGCGCTGACGAGCTCGACGCGCTCCGACTTGCTGACCGCACGCAGGATCAATTCCAGCTGCGAGTCATCGAGGTACGTCCACTGGAAGGACATGCCGCCGGAAGCTTCGATCACCTCGGGGTCGCCGAGGGCTGAGTCGTAGAGCTGCTCGACGCGACCACGGATGTCGCCGCGCGAGTTATCGTCGTAGAAGAAGCCGAGGTCGGTGCCTTGGCCGATTTCCCGGCCGAGCGTGGCTTGGGTCGTCGCGTCACCGAAGTCGTTGATGAAGTTGTTCGTACCGGGGCCGGGTTGTCCGAGGCCGCGGAAGTCGACACCGATGTCTTCCAGGAAGTTGTCTTCGACCTGCAAGAAGTTCGACTGGATGTCGACCATGATGCCGGTCGCCTCGCGGAGGTCTTCCAGCAGCAGCGCGATTTGGTCGTGCACTTCGGGCGTCTGGTTGACGACCATCACACCGGACTCGTTGATGCGCAGGCTGTTCGCCGGGTCCGCATCCCACGACTCGGGGGAGATGTTGTTGCGCACGAGTTGGTCGAGCAGGTCGAGGGTGACCACGTTCGACTCGCGCTCTTCGAGGTCTTCGTCGGGGTAGGTGATGCCGCCCGAGACGGAGACGTTGATGTCGCGACCCGGGAAGTCCGGGATCGGGTGGATCAGGTCGGTGACCGCGTAGAAGCGCAGGAGCTGGCCGCCGAGCATCTCTTCGCTCGTGACGAACTTGACGACGCCGTCTTCGACTTTCCAGCGCAGGTTCTCGCTGGTGGCGACGATCAGGTCGAGCACCTTGCGCACCGAGTAGGTGGGCAGCTGCAAGTTGATCATCGTCTCTTCCGGGTCTAGGTCGGCGACCAAGGGGGAGATGATGAAGTTGACGCCGGTGAGGCTCTGCAGGTACTGCGCGACGACGGCGAGTTCAGCGCCTTCTTCGTCTTCGCCACCACCGAAATTCGGGGAGAAGACCGTCTCGCTGAGGCGCGAGAGGACGGCGATGGTGTCGGCGTCTTCCGCGGAGTCGAGCGTCTCGAACTCGAGCGGCTTGCGCTGCGAAACTTCACGCCAACGATCGAGGTCGTCGAAGACGAGCGCTTCGGTCTGGATCACGTTCGAGGTGTTGAGGTCCTCGAAGGTGCGGATCCACTGTTCGCGGTAGTTGCGACGGTTGACGGCATCACGCTTTTCGTGACGGGCCTTGCGCGCGACTTCGGCGAGCTGCATCGCAGCGGGGTTGTCCGGGTCTTCCAGGAGCACCTGATCGCAGAGCTTCTCGGCGGTCTGGTAGTTCTGGGCGAGGAAGGCGGAGTGAGCCTCGTTGAAGAGAGTCACGAGCTTCTCTTCCTTGTAGCGACGCTCGGCGAGTTCCTTCTGCTCGCGGGCGCGGCGGGCTTGATCTTCCCTGGCTCGCAGCGATTCGATGCGCGCGTTCTCCGCGAGCTCCTCGGCGCTGGAGAGCTTGCCGCTGATGATCTGCTCGTCGAGCGAGTTCGTTGCGATCAGCGGGTGGTAGTGGAGGACCAGCTTGGCGTTGCGGTAGTTGCTGATCGCCGTCTCGTAGTCGGCTTTCGCCAGGGCGACGTCACCACGCGCGGAGTAGCGCTCGGCTTCGATGCGGGCCTGGGCGCGGCGCACGAGTTCGCGTTCGACTTCGTCCTGCAGCGCGTCGGCGGCAACGGCGTAATCCACACCCATCGCGGCCTCGACGCGCTGGATGCGCTCGCGGACGGTCTGGTTGGAAGGATCGATGGCGAGGGCCTCGGAGTACGCGGTGAGCGCAGCACCGAGATCAGCGCGTTCGAAGTGGTCGTCGCCTTCGGCGATGGATTCACCCGCGAGGAACGCGCGCTGTTGACGCGTGCGCTCGATGCGCTGGGCATCCTCGCTGAGGTCTTGGGACGCGGACTGCGCCTTGGAGAAGCCGGCCTCGACAGGTTGAGCCGTGCCATCCATCTCCGGCGATTCCATCTCGAAGTTGCCTTCGGTCGGAAGCTGTGCAGCGGAGTCGGCGGCAGTGCCGCCTTTGGCGTGGTCTCCAGTTGTCTTCGACGACTGGCAGGCGATGGGGAGTGCCGCGATGAGCGGGAGGAACAGGAAGCGCAAGCGCATGGGTTCTCGAGCCTTCCGTGAGGATGCGGGATGGCCTGCACAAGGGAATGGCGTAGCGGGGGGGAACCGCGGACGCGAGCGTGCAGGTGGGGTTTTGGGACCACCGACGGAACCCGAGGGCGCCGAGTCGGTGAGGGGAGGTGCCGGTTGTAGAGAGACCAGTGCAGTCCGCAGTTCGTTGCGCGCGACGAGGGAGTCGCGTTGCTGCTTCTGAGGGCAGCGGTTCGATGCTGAAGACTTGTGGGGTTGCGTTCGTTCCGCCGCAGCGCGGCAGGTGGAGAGCAGTGTGCCGCAGGGCGGCGGTCGGGCGGGCTCTGCGCGCAAGGGTCGAAGCGGTCCTGATCGCGGCGCGCGCGACCACGGTCCACGCGGGACCGAACCGAATTCGACCCGGGTGTGCGGGGCCGTTCCTCAAAAAGGAAGTCGGGAGGATAGCGGCAGCTCCCGGGGGGGTCAAACGCTCATCCTGTAGCGGATGAGTGGTCCGGGCTGGCGGCGATCCACCGACTGGTCCTGCGCTACCCCTTGGCCTGAGATCAGTAACCGCCGGTTCCGAGCGCCGATGTGATCCTTCGCTCGCCCGTGGTGTGCGGCCACAGCACACCCGCCGCGAGCTTCAGAGACCCAGCTCGGCCATCGCGAGCTGGATGTCGGCCCAGATCGCGGCCTTCGCCACGGACTGCTCGGCCTCGCTCCGGCCCGGCACGTCCCCGGGGTGACCCGTCGGGACGCACCCGCGCCCGCCGAGCCGGTGTACGCGCCCTCTCAGTTCTTCGAGCGAGCGGTCTTCAGCGAGCACGCTCTGCGCGGCGGACTCGCCCAGAGGCACGATCACGTCGGGGTCCACGAACTCGATCTGCCGATCGAGCCAAGCGCCGCAGATGGCCTTCTCGTGGGGGGTAGGGTCCCGATCTCCGGGAGGGCGGCACTTGACGACGTTCGCGACATAGACGTCATCCGTGCGCGAGAGGTGCATGCCTTTCTCGATGATGCCGGTCAGCAAGCGGCCCGCCGCGCCGACGAAGGGGACGCCGGCTCGATCTTCGTCCGCGCCCGGTCCTTCGCCGATGAACATGACCCGCGCGGTGGCGGCGCCGTCGGCGAAGACGGTCTGGGTGCGGCTCTCGTGGAGGCGGCAGGCGGTGCAGGAAGCGACGCCTTCGGCGAGCTCGCCGAGGTCTCGTGCGGCGCGCGCGGCCTCCGCGACTTGGTCGAGCTTGGCCTGGAACTTCTCGGTTGCGTGGGCTGACAGATCGGCGGTCAGTGCGGCGCGACGACCCACTGTGGCGGGCGCGGATTCCGCGGGGGATTTCGGAGCGGCGGGCGACGCGCCGGCGGCCGAAGCGGCCGGCGGGGCTGCCGGAGACGTCGACCGCGGAGCGCTGACGCGCGGGGCCGGGGCGGCCGGGGGGTGCTCCGCAGTGGGTTGGGGCGAACGGATCTCGGACGGGGGCGCGGACCGCCGAGCGCCCGGGCCGGTCTCTCCCCCGGGGGGGGTGGCCTCGCCCGCATTGGGGTTAGGTGCCGGCGCCTGCTGTGCGCTCGGCACGGCCGCGGTCGGCGCCGGGGTCCACTCTACGCTCGCGGACCCCAAGCGGGGCAAGTGACGGTGACCTGCCCGGCGGCGCCGGTCGAGTACGGCCCCCAAGCCGGCCGACAGGCGCGCCAACTCCTCGGTGGGATGTGTCTCGGCGGGTTGCAGTTCGTCGGTCATCGCGCGGCCTCCATCAGTCGGTTCGGGGTCAGCGCGTGCCCGATCAGTCGTTCGGCGCCCTCGGCGTCGCGTTCGAGCGCGAGACGCACGTCCAGGCGCGGCGGCAGCGCGCCCTCGATCCGCTCGAGCGGCACGCGCACCCTTTGATAACGGCCGGACAGTCCGACGGACCCCTCCAGCACGATCGAGTCGAGCGCGCCGTCGAGCGACCGGCGGTACTCCGACTGCAGCTCGCTCGCCAGCTCCGACAGCGCGGCGCGGCGCTCGCGCACGACGGGCGGCGGGGGCGGAGCGCCCAGCGATTCGGCGGCCGTGCCGGGTCGCACGGAGAAGGGGAAGACGTGCAAGCGCGCGAAGCCCGCGCGGCGCACGGTGTCGAGTGTCTTCTCGAAGTGCTGGTCCTCTTCGCCGCAGAAGCCGACGAGCACGTCGGCCGTGAAGGCGGGTCGGTCCAGCGCCGCGCGGATGCGGTCGCAGTGACCGAGGTATTCTTCGACCCCGTACCAGCGGTTCATCGAGCGCAGGATCTCGTCATCGCCGCTCTGCAGCGGCATGTGCAAGTGCGGTGCGACGCGTCGCGACTCGTGCGCCATGACCTCGAGCAAGCGGTCCGAGACTTCCGTCGCTTCGATCGACGAGAGCCGCAAGCGGAAGTCGCACGGCGCGCCCGAAGGGTCCCGCGGCGTCGCGCTCGCCAGCGCTTGCACCAGGTCGGCGAGTTCGAGTCCGAGGTCGCGCCCCCAGTGTCCGATGTGGATGCCGCAGAGCACGATCTCGATGTAACCGGCTTCGGCTAGACGCTCGACTTCGGCCACCAATTCGGTGATTGGGCGCGATTTCGACTTTCCGCGCACCGAGGGGATGATACAGAAGGCGCACGCCATGTCGCAGCCGTCCTGGATCTTCAGGAAGGCGCGTGTGTGACCGGAGAACTCCGTGATGCCGCTGGGGATGCCCAGCTCTTCCGGCGTGAATTCTTCGCCGAGCTCGCGCAGGAAGTGGATCGGTTGTTTCGCTTCGCCGTTGCCCAAGACCCACTCGACGCCGGGCAGCTCGCGCAAGACTTCCGGCTCGCTCTCCGCCAGGCAGCCGGTGACGCAGATCTTGGTGTCGGGGCGCTCGCGGTGCGCGCGCCGGATCAGCTGTCGCGCCTTGCGACCGGCTTCGGCGGTGACCGTGCAGGTGTTCACGACGAGCAGGTCCGCAGCGTGGTCCTCCTCCTTCCAACCCCGCCGGGTGAGCGCCTCACGCAAGACCTGGGTGTCGTACTGGTTGGCCTTGCAGCCATAGGTGACGAAACGAACGGAGCCCATGCGGCGCATGCTAACCTGACGGGCTCAGGCAGCGAATGCTGAACTCGCGCAGGTCTCTTCAGCTCCCTATGCAACCGACGTCACGCATCTTCTTGCTCCTCCCGCTCGCGCTGGCCGCGTGCAACGACTCGACCGAACCGAACGGCGGCGACGCTGCGACGCAGATCTCGGAGTCGAACATGGCCAAGCGGCGGATACAGCGCGAAGCAGCCGAAGAGGTCCGCGCGCTCCGCCGCCACATCGACCTCGGCCGGACCGCCGAAGCCACGACGTTGCTCGGCATCTGGAGCGCGCGCCTCGGCATCGAGGCGGACCTGCTCGAAGCCCGGCTGCACACGCTCCTCGGCAACGACACGGAAGCGGTGCGCGCCATCGAACGCGCCCGCGCGCTCGATCCGCTGGATCCGCGCGTCTCGGCGACGATGATCGAGATCTCCGCAGCGGTCGGCCACCTGGATACGGCTCGCGCCGAGCTCGAGCGCAGCATGGACGAACTCGGCTCGTCCGCCGAGCTGATGCGTGCGCAAGGCGTGATGGAACTCTATCAGTCCGGCGGGGCGCGCCGCGGCGTCTCGAAGATCGAGTCGGCGCTGCGCCTCGATCCCGATCTCCCGTTCGTCGATCGCTCGCTCGCGCAAGGTCACTTGTTGCTCGCGAAAGAAGCGCTCGCCGCCGGCCGTCCGACGGCGGCGCTCGAGTCGGCGCAACGCTCGCTGTCGTTCGACCCGCAAGAAGTCGAGACGCGCCGCGTGCTCGCCGACATCCTCGCTTCGCGCTCGCGACTCGAAGAAGCGATCTTGGTCATCTCGGAACTCGTCGACGAAGGCGAACCGCTGCACGGCGAGCTGGCCAGCCTGCACAAGAAGGCCGGCATCGCGTCGCTGATCCCGGTTCCGCAAGAGACCGTCGAAGCACGCCAAGCGCGGCGCGAACGCGCGCTGGAACACTTGATCACCGCACGCGAGCTGGGACTCACCGACGAAGAACTCGCCAGCGGCGCGCGCATCCTCGTCGACGAAGCCGAGCGCCTCGCCGAGCGCGGCAGCGCCGCGTACCGCGAAGATGACCTCGACGCTGCACGCGCGTCCTTCGAACGCGCGTTGCGCTACGACCCCGATCACCTCTCCGCGCGCAACCACTACGCGGTCGTGCTCTACCGGCTGAAGGACTATGCCGACGCGGCGCGCCAGTGGCGCGAAGTGATGGTCGTGATGGAAGGCGAAGGCATCATCCCGCCGGAACCGATCCATCTGAACCTCGCTCAAGCGCAGGTGCAGGACGGGGAGCGCGATGGAGCTCGCGGGACGCTCGAGCGCTGGCTCGAGCGCAACGAGTCGAACGAGGACTACGCCGACTACGTCGTGCAGACTCGCGAAGTGCTCTCGCGACTCTGATCGCTCGCACGATCGATCACTTCTGCGGCTCGAGCGGCTCGGAACCTCCGAGCCCGCGATAGTGCTCGTAGCGGGCTTCAGCGGCTCTTGCGTCGCCGAGCTCGAGCAAGCACCGAGCGAGCGCCAAGTGTGCGCCGATGAACCGTCGCTCCCCGCCGGCGGGGGAGGCGCAGAGCGCTTCCAAGTGCACGCGTGCGCTCTGCGCCTCGCCGGCGTCCAGCAACAACAACGCGAGCGCGTAGCGCGCGAGGTGTTCGTTCGGATCGCACTCGACGGCGCGCGTGTACGCAGCGTGCGACTCGGCGACGCGACCTTGCTTGCGTTCCAGCTCGCCGAGCGTCGTCCACGCCGTGCACGCTTCGGGGTGTGACTTCAGCACGGGTTCGAGCTCGGCGCGCGCGCGATTCCAGTCCTCCGCGGCGATCCAGAGCTGAGCGAGCCCGATGCGCGGTTCCGGCGCGTCCGGATTCGCACGGCGCTGCAACCGGCGCGTGCGGTAGTAAGCGTGCCAGCGGCCGAGCTCGTCGCCGCGCTCGCGGCACTCGCGAGCGCGCTCGAGGTCGCGGCGCAGCAGCGCTTCCTGCGCCAACATGTGCCAAGCAGCGGGCGCGTCGGGGTGGCGCGGCTCGCCGGCGACGAAGCGTTCGAGTGGCGTGCGGGCCGCCGCCGGATCGCCGGCTCGCACGCGCGCGCGACCGAGCAAGAACCGAGCGCGCGGTGCGCCTTCGAAGCTGGGACGCAGTTCACCGCCTGCTTGCGCGAGTCGCGACTCGACTTCCGCGAGTCGGTCTTCGACGAGGTCGAGGCTCGCAAGCTCCAGCTCGATCTCGACTCGTCCCGTCGCGTCTTCGGCCGCAGCTTGCAGCGCCACGCGCGCCTGCGCGAGCTGCCCGCTCGCCGCCAGCGCGCGAGCGTAGAGCGCGAGTGACTCTCCAGCGCCGCGCAGCGACGCCGCGCCGCCTTCGAGAGCTGCGGCGTCCTCGAGCACGGATCTCGCGAGGTCGAGCTCGAGGGCTTCGGTCCAGGCCGCGACGCGCTGAGCGCGCGCGTCAGCTTGGAGCGCGCTGGTGGAGGTCGTGTTCGCTGCAACGGCAGCGGCGCCGAGGCCCGGCAGAGCGCAGAGCGCGACGATCACGGACGCACGGATCACGGACCGCATCTAGAGGTCCTTCCGATCCACGATGCCCTGTCCTTCTTGGATCACGAGTCGGCGGTTCGCGGGTCCAGCGAAGATCATCTCGATTGCGCCGGACGGCCAGAAGACGCGGATCAACTCGAAGTCCGCCTGAGTACCGAGTCCGAAGTGCAGCCACGGACTGGATGCCGATTGATAGCCGGCCGCCGTCTGTACTTCGCCGCGCAAGCGCGGGCTGGAGTCGTCCTTGTCGAGCATCACTTCGACGCGCGTGCCCATCGCGTCGCGCGGCGTGCGCCTGCCGTGGTAGTCGGTCGGATAGCTGTCGGGACCGCGCAGCTCGAGTTCCAAGCGATGACTGTCCGCGCCGGTGCGGTTCATGCCGAGCGCGGCGGGGCCGTCGAGTCGCGTGATCACCAGATCGGGCGCTGCATCGCCGTCCAAGTCGCCGATCGCGCTTCCGCGACTGGAGCTCGGCGCTGCGAACACGGAGTCCGCGAGCATCGGCACGAAGCGCGTGGCGCGCGGGTCGGGACCGAGGCTCCACAAGGAGTCGGCTTGCGCGTAGGTCGTGCCTGTGAGCGGTTCGTCCGCTTGCGGATAGACGTGCCCGTTCGCCGTGAACAACTCGAGCCAACCATCGCCGTCGAAGTCCGCGAGATGCACACCCCACGACAGCAGTTGCCGCGTCTCGTTGCCGAGTCCGTAGCGGAAGGTGACGTTCTTGAAGCCCGTCGGTACGCCCAAGTAGAGCGCCGTCGGTTCGTCGGAGAAGTTGGTCAGCGCGATGTCGAGGAAGCCGTCGCGGTTCACGTCGCCGCTCGCGACGCCCATGCCGGCTTCCGGCATGCCTTCGGGCGAGAAGGCGAGGCCGGACTCGAAGCCGTGGTCGAAGAAGCGACCGTTGCCCTCGTTGATCAGCATCAAGTTCGCGGACGAGTCGTTCGCCACGAACAAGTCGGTGTCGCCGTCGCCGTCCGCGTCGAACGGCAACACGCCGAGTGTGTAACCGGGTTGGTGACCGGGCAACGCGTCGCGCGTCGCGTCCCAGAACGCGCCGTTCGCGGCACCCCACAACAAGCGGTCGGGTTGCGCGTGCAGTCCGCGCGGTCCGCAGTAGACCTCGTGTCCTTTCCAACGACACGGAACCGCGAGCGCTCCTTCGCCGAGCTCGCCGATGGGGGGATCGACCGGGTCGAGGTCGAGGTACTGACCGACGTAGAGATCGAGCGCGCCGTCGCCGTTGCAGTCGAAGAGCGCGAGGCTCGTGATCCACGCCGGCGGATTCCCCGCGTCGCGTGGTGCGCCGGGCACCAGCGCCGCGCCCGAGGTGTAGGGATCGAGCGCGATCAGATCCGGTCCGGGCACCAGCGTTCCGCCCTCTTGCCAGAGCACGCGCAGGCCGCCGTAGCCGCCCGCGACGAGATCCGTGTCTCCGTCGTTGTCGATGTCGCCGGCCGCGAGTCCGGTCCACCAGCCGGAGAGCCCGGGGCCGGGGAGCCGCTCGAAGTGCCCCGAGCCGTCGTTCTCGTAGATCACGAGATCGGCGCCCGGACCGGCGACGAGCGCCCCGAGCGCGGGCAGGCCTTGGGCAAAGACCACGTCGAGATCGCCGTCAGCACCCAGGTCGAGCAGGGCGACGCCGGCGCCGTTGGCTTCCAGAATCGTCGCCTTTTCGGGCTCTCCGGACCGATTTTGGTAGTCGATGCCCCGGATCCGCGCTTCGTCGGGAAAGTCCGCGGGCAGCGCTTCGGGGGTGCAGGCGGAGAGCGGCAGTCCGGCGAGGATCAGAAAGCACAGGCAGGGACGTCGGCACATGGTTCGGCACATGGTGAGGGGGGAGGATGGACCGCGCCGGGCGAGATGTCCACCGATTCGCGCCGGGCGTGGTGCCGGGCCTTCCATTCCGTTGACGGCGATTCGACTCCGATCTAGAATCTCCGCCCCTCGTGCCGCCCCCTCGGACCAGAGTCGAAGGGGACGGAGGCTTCTTGACAACCTGTCCCGTCCCGCGTTCCTTCTCTAGTAGAGTCCCGATCCGACCAGGGGGTCCACGACAGATCGAACGCCATGACACCGCGCCCCAAAAACATGCTCGAGGCCTTCCAGGCTTCGACGCACGCTGCCTCGCAGGAACCGGCTCCCGAGCCGACTCCCGTTGCGCCGCGCGTGAAGAGCCCCGGGCTCGACGATCTGCCGCCTTCCATCGAGCGCCGACGGATCGAACCTTTCCTGGCGATCGGCGCCGGAGCGTTGTTGCTCGTGCTCGCGTTCTTCCTCGGCCGCTTCTCAGTGGGGGAACCCGCTCTCGCCTCCGACAAGACCGATGCGCAACCGATCGCCGGTGACTTCGAGCTCGACCTGAAACAACCCGTCGATGCGCCGCAACCGATCGTTGACGACGTTCCGGACACGGTCGCTGACGATTACCGCACCGACGTCGACCGCGCCTTCCTGCTCGCCGCCAACCGCGTCACGGTCTGTGCGAAGCGTTACGGCAAAGAAGAACAATCGCGCTGGGAAGCCGACTACTGGCAGCTGAAGGATCTCGGCCTGCCCGTCGTGCAACCCGTGTCCGATCGCAACGGAAAGTGGATCGTGCTTTGCGTCGGAGCCGAACCGGAGAAGAACCAGAACATCGACTCGATACTCAAGACGTTGCACGCCATGCCGAGCTTCGACTCGGCCTACGTCGACAACATCGACAACGTCTTCAAGCGTTGACGGAATCGAACCGAACAACCTACCAGCCGAGCCCTCGGCTCGGCTGGTAGGTGACAGCGAACAGCGCGCGGAACCGACGGGACCTCGCATCCAACTCACTCTCGTACTCAATCCAGACTAGACCCATGTCCATCCACTCAAGCCTCAAGGGCATCGACACCCTGGCCGGTGAGCGCAGCGTTCTCTCCCGCGTCGAGCGCATCGCCAAGCTCACTAAGGACGGCAAGTTCAACACCGAGGAGGCCTCGGTGTACGGCCTTCCCAAGGTGCGCACCAAGTTCAAGATCGTCTCCGGCAAGAAGGCGAAAGCCATCGCCAAGGAGCGCGAGGAAGAGCTCAAGGAAAAGGGCGCGAAGAAGTAGTAGCGCTCGCGCTGCTGCTTCGCGCTGCCGGCCGTCGACACGGCCAGGTTCCGTCGGACTCCGGCGCTCGAGTAGAGCGACGGGGTCCGCGCCTTTGGAGCGAGACTCCAGCGCCAGATGAACGCCGTCAACGCATCGCGAGCTCCCGTGCTCGAAGCCTTCGCCTCGATTCAAGGCGAGGGGCGCTACGTCGGCCAACCGCAGGTCTTCCTGCGTCTGCGCGGCTGCCCGCTGCGCTGTGCGTGGTGCGACACGCCCGGCTCGTGGAACTGGCGCGGTGACGAACAGGCGCGCATCGCGGCACCCGGCGGGACGCGGAACGAACCCGCGCTGATCGCAGCGCGTGACGCCGCAGCGTGGATCGACGAGCTCGATCCGTCCGGTCGCATGCCCGTGAGCCTGACCGGCGGCGAACCGTTGCTCTGGCCCGACTTCCTGCTCGCGCTCGAGCCGCTGCTCGGCGAACGTCGCCTGCACCTCGAGAGCGCGGGAGCTCATCCGCGAGCGCTCGCCGACGTGCGTGACGCCTGCGATCACCTGAGTCTCGACCTGAAGTTGCCCGCCGACATGCGCGCACCGGTTGAACTCGAAGGACTCTCGAACGAATCGGTTCCGCGCGACGCGGAAGAGTGGCGCGTGGCGCGACGCGCGGTGCTGCGGCTCGCCACGGGTCGCGACGCTTGCCTCAAGCTGGTCGTGGCCGGCGGTCGCGATGCAGGGGAATTCGACCCGCTGATCGCCGATGCACGCGGACTCGCGCCGGATCTCCAGCTGATCATCCAGCCCGCGACGCCGATCGGCGGCATCCAAGCTCCAGAGCAGGCCGTGCTCGACCAAGTCGTCGAGCGCGCCGTGCGCGCCGGCCTCGAGGTGCGACTCCTACCCCAACTCCACCGCCTGCTCGGCCTCGAATGAGGCACCGCGCGGCGATTTCTTAGACCGGCCCCACCAGGCCCCGTACCCTCTCCAGCACATGTCCACCGAATCGCAACCCACTCTGCCCCGCGTCGCCATCGTCGGGCGACCGAACGTCGGCAAGTCGACCCTGCTGAACCGCATGTGCGGCAGCCGCGTGTCGATCGTCGAACCGACCGCCGGCGTCACGCGCGACCGCATCGCCGTGCCCGCGCGCATCCTGCGCGGCGACCCCGAGCACTGGGTCGAAGTGATCGACACCGGTGGCGTCGGCGTCGTCGACCGCGACGACCTCGGTCCGCACGTCGAAGAACAGATCCGCGCGGCGCTCGCCGGTGCCGACCTGGTGCTCTTTGTCGTGGACGTGCGCGAGAGCATCACGCCGCTGGACAAGGAAGTCGCCACGCGCCTGCGCGGCTTCAAGATCCCGGTTCTGCTCGTCATCAACAAGGTCGAAGGCGAGAAGCTCGAGTGGGACGTCGACGAGTTCCTGCGACTCGGAGTGGGGGAAGAACACTTCCCGATCTCCGCGCAGAACGGCGGCGGCTTGACCGACCTTTTCGAAGCGATCGCCGAACGCCTGCCGACCTCCGCCTTCCACGGCGCGCCCATCGTGGAACCCGCGATGAAGCTCGCTGTCGTCGGGCGGCGCAATGCGGGCAAGTCGACGCTGATCAACCAACTGGCGCGCGAGGAACGCATGATCGTCTCCGAGATCGAAGGCACCACGCGCGACTCCGTCGACGTAATCTTCGAACGCGACGGCAAGCGCTTCGTCGCCATCGACACGGCCGGCGTGCGCAAGAAGGGCCGCATGGAGGACGCGATCGAGTTCTTCAGCGACGCGCGTGCGCACCGCTCGATCCGCCGCGCCGACGTCGTCGTGCTGCTGTTCGACGTGACTCGTAAATTCTCGGCCATCGAGAAGAAGCTCGCACGCTACGTGATCGATCACCACAAGCCTGTGATCCTGGCCGCGAACAAGTGGGACCTCGCCGAAGGCTACGCGCCCGAGGACTTCCGCAAATACATCGACGCAGAGCTGCCCGGCATCTCCTACGCGCCGATCGCGTTCTTGTCCGGCAAGCGTGGTGACGGCGTCGAACAGCTGCTCGCGCTCGCGCAAGAGCTCTACGAACAGGGTCGTCAGCGCATCAGCACAGGCGAACTGAACCGCGTGCTCGAGAAGGCGCTGCAAGCGCGCTCGCCCAGCTCGTCGGGCTACCGCGCGCGCGTCAAGTACGCGACGCAAGCCGAAGTGTTGCCGCCGACCTTCGTGATCTTCGTCAACGACAAGAAGCTGTTCGGCAAGGATTACCTGCGCTACCTGACCAACCGCTTGCGCGAAGAGTTCGACTTCAAAGAGATCCCGATCCGTCTCGTGCTCAAGGCCGCGAGCGACAAGCCCGAATCGACGCACCGACCGACTCACCGATGATCCACTCGAAAGCTCTGCAGACGCTGTTGCTGCTCACCTGTGCCCTCTCGCCCGTTGGTTGTTCGAGTCTCGGACTGACCGATCCGGCGCCGATCTGGGTCGTTCAGGAAGCACCGATGGTCTCGGAGCGCGTGCTGTGGGTGGTTTGCGAGAACGCGATGGTGAAGCACGGCTTCCCCGTGCTGACGAACGAGTTCGATCCGAAGTCGCGTGAAGCGCACTCGGGCTGGCAGCTCGACCTGCACCCCTTCAAAGGCCACGGCTTCCGCGAGCGCGCGGTGATCGCCTACGGGCTGGGGTCCGCCGGCAAGCTCGAGATCCGCGTGCGCGTCGAGCGCGAGATCAACGCCAACCTGGCGAAGCCGCTCGACCCCTCCCTCGCCAAGTGGGAGGGCGACGCCGACAACGAGCAGCGCTCGCAGATCCTGCTGCAGACGATCCTCTCGACGCTCGCGACCCGCTAGCCGGGTACGGAGTCAGGGCACTTCTTCCACGATTTTCGGCCTCCACGGCGGTTCTGCCGCCGTGGAGGCCGGAAATCGTGGAAGAAGTGCCCTGACTCCGTACCCGGCGGTTCATTTTGGCGTGAGCGGGTGCCGATGAGGGCGCATCGGGACCTCTCCTGCTGAGGGGTCCCGGGTGCATGCCTCCCTCCCCGCCGATCGAGTCCCGCTCCGTCCCCGTTCCGCCCAGCACTGCTGGTGGTTGGATCGTGCCCGGGCGTCCTGCCGGGCGCGAGCTGGTGGGCGAGATTCTCGAGCTTCCGCGGACGCTGCGCAGCCATGCCGATCTCTTGAAGGGCGGCCTCTCACGTGAACTGTCCGCGCGCTTCCGCGGCTCCGCGCTCGGCTTCGGCTGGGTGTTGCTGACGCCGCTCGCGCTCTTCGCGATCTACGCCTTCCTGTTCACGCGCGTGCTCGGCCTGCGCATGGGACCGGACGCGCCCCCGGCCGCGATGGGCGTCTACATGTTCATCGGAACGCTCGCGTGGTCGGGCGTCGCCGAAGGCATTGCGCGCGGAACCAGCTCCGTGCTCGAAGGTCGCAACCTGGTCAGCAAGCTGCGCTTTCCCGCGGAGTTGTTGCCGATCCAAGCCGCGCTCGCCTCGCTGATCCCGACGGTCTGCGGCCTCGCGCTGTTCGCGCTCGCTGCGAGCTTCAGCAGCTTGTGGAGCGCACCCGGCGCGCGACTCTTGTGGGCACCGGTCGTGTTGTTCGTGCAGTTGTTGCTGACGGCTGGGCCGGCGCTCGCACTCGCGGCGTGGCACGTGCGACTGCGCGACACCGCACAGGTGGTCGGCGTCGCGTTGACCGTCGCAATGTTCGCGACGCCCATCTTCTGGGTTGCGTCGCCCGAGCTCTTGCCCGGCATCGAACCCTTGCTCGGCTGGATCGAGGCGAATCCCTACCACCACCTGCTGCAGTGCTGGCGCGCGGTGTTGATGGGGGATCAGCCCGCGGTCGTCTTCGAGCGCACCGACTTCTACTCATCGCTCGGCTTCGCCGCCGCGTGCGGCGCGCTGTCGTGCGCCTTCGGACTGGCCGTCTTCCTGCGCGGACGACGCGAACTCGCGGACGAGGTGTGAGATGAAGTCACAACTCGCCATCGAGACACGCGGACTCGGCAAGTGCTATCGCAGCTGGGCATCGCCCACGCAGCGCATCCTCGCCGGACTGACCGCGGGGCGTCATGGACGCTGCACCGACCACTGGGCGCTCTCGGGCGTCGACCTCGAGCTGCCGCGCGGCTCGTCGCTCGGCCTCTGCGGCGCGAACGGCGCAGGCAAGAGCACCTTGTTGAAGGTCCTCGCCGGAACGACGTCGCCGAGCGCCGGCGCGTACCGCACGAGCGGCCGCGTCGCCGGCTTGCTCGAGCTGGGCGCCGGATTTCACCCTGACTTCAGCGGGCGCGAGAACGTGCTGCTGAACGGCATCCTGCTCGGACACTCGCGTCGCGAGGTCACGGCGCGCATAGGCGAGATCCTTGAGTTCGCGGAGCTCGAAGACGTCGCCGACGCACCCGTGCGCACCTACTCGAGCGGCATGGCGATGCGGCTCGGCTTCGCGGCGGCGCTGGGGCTCGAGCCGGAAGTCTTGATCCTCGACGAGGTCTTCGCCGTCGGTGACCAGCGCTTCCAGAAGAAGTGCGTCGACCGCTTGCTCGCCGAACGCGCCGCCGGTCGCACGATCCTGTTCTGCAGCCACAGCCTCTACGACTTGCGCGCGATGTGCGATGAAGCACTGTGGTTGCGCGATGGTCGCGTCGCCGTTTCCGGAGAAGTCGCGACGGTCACGAACCGCTACGCGGCGTGGCAGGAAGAGCGCGGGAACTCCGCGAACTCAGTAGCGAGCGGACCCGACGAGTGGCCGCGCATCACGGGCATCGCGGTGCGTGATACCGCTGGTGAAGCGTTGACCGAAGTCGCGAGCGGCGACTCGATCGAAGTGCACATCAGCTGGGTGAACTCCGAGCGTCGACCGATCCAGATCGGACTCGGCTTCATGCGTCAGGATCACGTCCTGTGCGCGGCGCTGGGAACGCAGTTCGATGGCGTGCAACTCAAAGGGACGAGCGGTACGTGCGTCTTGCGCTTGCCGAAGCTCGCGCTGCTCGCGGGCACCTTCCGCTTGGTCGGCTACCTCTTCGATGGCGACGGTCTGCATCGCTACCAAGAACGCATCGCCGACGAGGACTTGGTCGTGAACAACGCGACGAAGGAAGTCGGCCTCGTGCGACTCGATCACGACTGGGAACTGACCAGCGGCGAGACGGACGACGAGCACGGGGCGGCGGCATGACGCAGCTCTCGGCTTGGATCGTGAATCACAACTCGGGCGCGTTCTGCCTGCGCTGCGTCGAGAGCCTGATCGAAGAGTGGGGCGCTGCGGGTCGCTCGAAGGACGACCTCGAGGTGATCGTCGTCGACTCGGGATCGACGCAGGACGAGTCACATTGGTGGAAAGAGCTGCGCCGCATCGGCACACGCGTCGTCGTGCGCGAGTCGAACGTCGGCTACGCCCGCGGCATGGCCGTCGCGCGCGGGCACTCGCGGGGCGGGCCGAACGACCTGGTTGCGGTGCTCAACCCCGACCTCTACTTCCTCGCCGGCTCGGTCCTGCGTCTGTTGAACGCCTTCGAGCTCGATCCGCAGCTCGCCGTCGCCGGACCGCGCGCGTATATCGACGAAGCATGCGAGTTGCTCCTGCCCTCGCAAGTGCCGCCGACGCCGCTCGCCGAGCTCGCCGAGCTCGCCAGTCACTTCTCGCCGTCGTGGGCGCGCCGCCGCGCCGCGGATCGGACGCGGCGTGACCACGCACACTGGACCGCGACCGAACCGCGCACCGAGACGATGCTCTCCGGCGCGTGCTTGTTCTTGCGTCGCTCCGTGCTCGATCAGCTCGGTGGACTGTTCGATCCGCGCTATCCGCTGTACTACGAGGACGCCGACTTCGCGCGTCGCGTGGCGCGCGCCGGCTTGTGCGCGCAGCTGATCCCGGATGCGCAGATTCTGCACCACTGGTCGCGCTCCGCGGGCTCGGGTGAGGCCTTCGCCGGTGAACCTGCACGACGACACGCGATCAGCCGCAGGCTCTACATGCGCCGCTGGTACGGCCGCACGACGGAACGACTCGCGACAGCGTTGCGTGACGTGCTCGCGCGCCGGCTTGCGAGGCGCGGACCGCGTGCGATGCACGAATTCCAAGACCTCGGCGAGTGCACCGAGCCGCCGCGCATCGAGTTCGCTGAACCGAGCGTACTGCTCGAGTGGTCGGTCACGCCGAACTTCTCGCTGGCTGCCGGTTCGTTGATCGACGGCACCGACGTACGCCTCTCTGCACGCAGTTGGTCGTGGTTGTTCCCCGGCCGCTACTACCTGCGAGCCGTGCGTCGCAGCGACCTCGCCGTGCTCGGGGCTTGGACTTTCATGAAGGCGTCGCAAGCGCGCGCTTGGCCCGTGGACCCGGAGGCGCTCGTCAGTGACGAAGCGCCTCGCTACCGCCGTGTGAACGGCGCTGAGGCTCTGAAATGGCGTTGACGCCGAACTTGCCCGACGGACCTGTCTTGGTCGTCGCGCCGCACCCCGACGACGAGTTGATCGGATGTGGCGGCGTGCTCGCCGCGCACCGTGGACGCGGTGATGAGGTGCGCGTCCTGGTGATCTTCGACGGTGCGCTCGGTGATCCGGAGCGACGCTTCGGAACGCCCGCGCAGTGCGTGGAGCGTCGCGTGGAAGAAGCGCGCGCGGGCGGGCGACACCTCGATCTACACGACTACGTCTTCCTCGGACTGCCCGAAGGGCACCGCGCGAGTCCGGGGCAGCTCGAAACCGGTGCGGAACGCATCGCTGCTGAAGCTCGGCGCTTCGGCGCGCGTTGCGTCTACGCGCCGGCCAAGACCGACGCTCATTTCGATCACCACCAGACGGCGCTGGCCGTCGAGTTGGCGCTGGGACGGCTGGGCAACGAAGTCGAAGGCTGGGGCTTCGAAGTCGAGACTCCCGTGCGCGCCGACCGCATGTTCGCGTTCGATGCCTTCGCGGAGCGCAAGTGGGCCGCGCTGGCGGAGCACGCCAGTCAGACGGCCTACCGCGACTTGGTGAGTGCTTCGGCGCGCACCGCTCGACTGCGCGCCTCGCAGCTCGAGGGCGTCGAAGCGGTCGAGGCGTTCCAGCGCCTGATCGCCGCAACGGAACGGCAGGCCGGATGAAGCTCGCTCACGTACTCGCCCAAGATCCGACGCACTTCCGCGGCGGAGCCGAGGTCGTCGCGTGGGCGCAAGCGCGCGCGATGGCGGCGCTCGGCCACGATGTGCGTGTGGTCGTTCCGGCGCGCAATCGGTTCGAAGCGGGAAGCCTGAGTGTCGACGGCCTCGAGCTGCATCGCATCCTTCCGCGTGAAGACGCTTCGCCGACGGTCTTCGTCGACGCTGAGGCGCGCGACGACGTCGTGCGCGCCGCGGCGGACTGTGATCTCGTGCACGTCCATCACTGGTACAGCTCGTCGCTGGATCTGGTGCGCTACTTGGCCGTCGAGCGCGCTGTCGTGCTGCACTTGCACGACGCCTTCGCGGTCTGCGCGCGCAGCTTCTGCGTTCCGCAGCACGGAGCGAGCTGCCCGACGGGTGGGGGAGCCGACGCGTGCGTCGGTTGTCTGGCGCCCGACTTTGCCGCGCTCGGATCGGGCGGCGTGAGGGCCCTGCTCGAAGCACGACGCGACCTGCTGCAAGTCGAGTTCGCCGCGGCCGACGCGGTCGTCGCGCCCAGCGCGTTCTTGGCGCGACTCGTCGCCGAGATGCTCGGATCGCGCGAACCGCAAGTCGTTCCGCACGGGCTGTGCGTCGTCGCGCAGCCTGCGCGTGAGTTCCATCCGCGCGCGGCCGGCGAACCGTTGCGCCTGCTGCACCCCGGAAACCGCACGACGGTCAAGGGCTGCATGGACCTCGCGCGAGCCGTCGCGGCGCTGCCCGCGGCATCCGTGTCGTTGCGCTTCGTAGGCCGCGAAGTCGAGCCGGGACTGGACCGGAAGCTCGCGGAACTCGGCGGTGAGAACGTCGTGATCGAGGGCGAGTACAGCGCCGACGAGTGGCCGTGGCTCGCCGCGGAACACGACTTGTGCCTGCTGCCGTCGCGTGCCGCCGAGAGCTACGGCTTGGTCGCCGAAGAAGCGCTGGCGCACGGCTTGCCGACTTGGGTCTCGGACCGCGGAGCGCTCGCCGAACGAGTCGCCGCCGCGGAGGCGGCTCATCCGCTGGCGGGGCGCGTCTTGCCTGCTGAATCGCCCGTAGCGTGGTGTGAAGCGCTGCGCGAGCTTGTCGATTCGGAGGCGGAACTGCACCATGCGCGGCGCCTCTTGCCGCGGGAGAGCCGCACGGTGCACGACAGTGCGCTCGAGCTGGAGGCGCTCGACCGAGCACTCCTGGCCGCCGACCCCCGACTCCCGCTGCGCAGCGCCTGAACCCACGATGCACGCTTTCCCGGACCTCACCGGCCTCGACGAGCTGCCGCGACGCGTGCTCGTCATCGCGCCGCACCCCGATGACGAGGTGCTCGGATGCGGCGGCATGCTCGCGCTGCACGCTGATCGCGGCGATGCCGTGCGCGTGATCGTCTGCACCGACGGAGCCGGACTGAGCGCGGACCGCGAGCTCGCGGAACGACGTCGCGCCGAGTGCGTTGCGGCGTGCGCGGAGCTGGGCGTTACTGATCTGCGCTTCCTCGAGTGCGCCGACGGCAAGCTCGCGGAAGACGACCAGTTCGCCGAGCGGCTCGCTGCCGAGCTGACGGACTACGCGCCCGAGCTGATCTACGCGCCGTCCAGCCGCGAGTACCACGCCGATCACCGAGCCGCGCACGTCGCCGCTCGCGATGCGGCGCGCAGAACACCGGCTCGCGTCTTGTTCTACGGCGTGAACGCGCCGGTGCGCTGCGACCTGCTCGTCGACACGACCTCGGTCGCATCGCGCAAAGCCGCGGCCCTCGCGAAGCATGCGTCGCAGGGCGGCGACGGTCGCTTGGCGGCACAGAGCGTCGCTCGCGATCTCGCGAACACGATCAACGTCGACGACGCGCAAGTGCGCGCGGCGGAGTGCTTCGAGGAAGCCGCTGAGGCTCGCGAGTGCGTGCCGTTGCCCGACGAATTCGCCGGCCTCCCGCGCGCGACGGCGGTGATCTCGTCGTGGAACAAAATCGAAGAAGTGCGCGCAAACCTGGTCGGCGTGTACTCGCAGACGCTGCCCTTCGCGAAGGTCGTCGTGGTCGACAACGCATCGACCGACGGAACCGTCGGCATGATCCGCAAGGAGTTCCCTTGCGTGCACCTCGTCGTCATGCCGCACTCGCGCTACGGCGCCTGTGAGACCTTCAACATCGGCTTCTCGAACGCCGACACCGAGCTCACGGCGATCCTCGACGACGACATCGTCATGCCGCCCGACTGGCTGGCGAAGGCGACGCAGCGCTTGGCGCAGGAACCCTCGACGACGGCGGTGATCTCGACCAAGGTTGTCGAGCCCGGCATGCCCGAGAGTTACAAGAACTCGCCGGAAGTGAACCGCGAGCGCTACATGTCGACCTTCCGTGGTTGCGCTTCCTTGGCCCGCAGCAAGGCGCTCGCGCAAGCGGAGTACTACGACGAGCGTCTGTTCATCTACGGCAACGAACGCGACCTGACGTGTCGTCTGCAGAACCTCGGCTATCGCGTGCTGCAGTACCCGGGCACCGAGGTCTTCCACCACACGCCCTTCGGCTTGAAACCGGGCAAGCGCAGCTTGTTCTATCACGCGCGGAACGCGTGGCTCTCGATGCTGAAGTACGCGCCCGCGAAGGATCTGGTGCGCCTGCCGTGGCTGGTCTTCTCCAAGGTCGTGCTGCGCTCGCGCAGCTCCGAAGAAGCCGGTTCGGTGACGGATGCCGTCGGAACGATCGGCATCGGCAAGAGTCTGAAGGAGACGCCCGGTGCGTGGTGGATCGTGACGAAGGCGGCGTTCAGCGTGCTCTACAACCTGCCGTACTGCCTGAAGCGCCGCGCGCCCGTCACGCACGAAGACTTCGACCTTCCGCTCTCCTGAGCCGATGACTGGCGCGCCCGTGACGGACAGCGTGAACGCCGGCCTCGGGCCGGTGTCGGTCGTGATCTGCAACTACAACGGCGCGGACCACTTGCCGCCGTGCCTCGCCGCGCTCGCGCAGCTCGAAGGCGTCATCGACGAGTGGATCCTGGTCGACAACCAGTCGACGGACGCGAGCCTCGAAGTCCTCGCGGAACACGCGCCGCACATCCGGGTGATCGACGCGGGCTCCAATGGCGGTCCGGCCCGCGCGCGCAACATCGGCTTCGCAGCGGCGAAGAACCGCTGGGTGCTGTCGATCGACAACGACGCGGTGCTCGAGCCCGACGTGCTCGCGAAGCTCGCTGCGGCCGTGGCGGCGAACCCGGGCACGGTGATCGCGCAGCCGCGCAGCGTGTTCGAGCACGATCCGGACCGCGTGCACTATGACGGTGGATACTTCCACGCCGCCGGCTTGATCGTCCTGCGCAACTTCTACACGCCGCGCGCCGAAGCGGTGGGGGAAGGCGTCGTCGAAGTCGACTGCGCGATCGCGGTCGCGCTTCTGATCGATCGCGATCGACTCGCCGCGCTCGGCAACTACGACGAGCGCTATTTCATCCTCTTCGAAGACCTCGATCTCTCGTACCGCTTGCGCGCCCAAGGCGATCGCATCCTGTCCGTCGAAGACGCGATCTGCCACCACCGCGCGGGCACGCCGGGCGTCAGCTTCCGCGAAGGTCCGAACTACCCGGGCAGCCGAGTCTTCTACCACTCGCGCAACCGCTGGATGTTCCTGGCGAAGAACTACCGCGCCCGCACGCTGTTCTGCGCCTCGCCGCTGCTCGTCTGCTACGAGCTGGTCTGGTTGTTGTTCGCGGCCGCGAGCGGCAACGCGGACGGGTGGCTGCGCGGCAAGCGCGAGTTCTTCATGGGCTGGCCGGAGACGTCGAAGTTGCGCGCTGAAACGCAGGCGGTTCGGAGGGTGGGGGACAAAGCGTTGCTGATTGGCGGGCCGTTGACGACGACGCCGGCGCTCGGGAAGACGGTCGTGCACCGGATGATGATCGGGGCGTTGTCGGGGGTGTTGCGCGGGCTTTGGTGGGTGGGGCGGGTGTTTGTGGGGTGAGGGGGGGGGTGGCGTCGTTGAGGTTGAGGGCTGAGGCCGGAGTGAAGATGGAGCCGGAGCTTTGACCGAGAGGGACGATTCGGCGGGGTGTCGGGATCGGTCGGGTGGGAGCGAAGGCGGGTTGAGAGGCTCGAGGCTTCGACCGGCGGGAAGGGAGCGCGCGGCCGGAGGCATGGCCGGGTGAGAGCGACGGCGGGGTTGGGTCGTGGGAGTGACGGGAGGGCTGGGACGGTTTGGGGGCGTGGAGGCCGCTGCGCCACGCGAGCCACTCCGGCCACCTGAGCGGGGGGAGTCAGCCGGAGCAGAGCAGCGCTACCCATACCGCCTGACAGAGCCGCGCGGAGCGGAGCCTTGCGCAGCTCGAGCGAAGCGCGGCGGTACTCGACCGCGCTTCACCGGCACGCGTTGCGCGCCGCGGTCCGGACCAGCACGCCGCACATGCGCGCCGCGGTTCGCGTGATGCTCGAGGCTCGATGCGTAAGACTCGATGCGCGGGGACCGGAACGCGCTACCGACCCGGCACAGCGTCCACCGTGAACGCACGATACCGGCGCTTCCACCCGTGCTTGATCTTCCAACACGCGGCGACGATCGGCGCGCCGTTCAGGTCCGGTGCAAAGTCCGTAGGCGCATCGAGCCAACCGTCGAAGTAGCGGCCCGAGGAGTAGCGGTCCGGTTGCGGCGCGTTCCCTGCGAATTTCGTGTGCCCGCCGTACTTGAGGCGATTGTTCAAGACGTACTTCAGCGCGTTGTGCACTTGTCGCGGTGAGCGCAGCACGGAGTCGTAAAAGCGCTCGGGGAAGACGCGGCCGCGGCGCTTCCAGAGCTTGTTCAGGTTGCGCGCCAGCCGACACCCGAGACCCTTCATGCCGCAGGCCAGTGAGTCGCGATCATCAGCCTCGACGATCAAGTGCATGTGATTGGTCTGGATCGAGTAGTGGACGATGCGGAACGTCGGCTTCTGCGCCCCTCGGATGCAGCTCGTGATCGTTTGGTTCGCGATCAGATTGCGCAGTCGAGGCAGGCTCTTGGCCAACTTCAAGGTCACGAGACGCGGGTCGTGCTTGGAGACTCGATCGCGAGGGGTGTGCGCCACGCCGGTTCGCCGCTTCGGTCAGCCGGCGCCGTCACGGCATCCGCCCCAGGTCTTCAGGTCGGGGAAGTTCAGCTCGGTCTGTGCGGTTCTTCTCACACAGACTTAAACGACGCGCGCCGCGCCGAGTTCGTGATAAGTGCTGGAAACGTGCGCTATTCTCGAAATGAAGGCATCTTGCCCACCACGCCGCCCACTTGAAAGCGGCGATGTTCCATCCGCCTCGCTCACGCGACGTGCACACGCCGTCTCCAGCTCACCGGCGCCATCGATCCGCGATTGCAGAGCCCCGCGGAGCGGAGCCTTGCGGAGCTCGAGCGAAGCGGGGCGTCACGCCGGCACACGGCTACACGGTTGCGCCGCTACACCGCCGCACCGCTGCGCCGTTACACGAAAGGAACCTCCGCGAGCAGCTAGAGTTCACGACGATCGATGCATCCGTCATCGACACTCCGACCTCATGCACCTCAGGTCGGCGCCGCGTCGACTCGGATGCGACGAGCTTTCCTCGAGAACCGGCGACTCGCTAAGCTGAAGCGCATGTCGGGCAAGTGGCGAAGGGTGCTGAAGGCGGCTCCGTGGATCGGGTTGGCGATGTGGGGTCCGTTCGTGGCGGTGCGGTTCTTGCATCCGCATCATGCGGATGGGGCGTGCAGTTGCACCGAGGGCTTCGAGGCGTTGTTGCCCGTGGCGCCCGGCTTCCTTCCTACGGTGATCTTGACGCGGTTCGGGCCGGGAGACGATCCGAGTCGGCTGGTCGCCGGCGTGGTCTCGATCGTCGCGTTGGTCTTGTTGAGTTATGTGGCCGCGTCCGGTCGCGTGGTGGGGTGGATCACTTGGTTGGTCGTCTGCGGTCTGTCCACGGTCAGCGCGATCGGGCTCGCGAACGCCCTTGCGGCTTAGATCGGTCGGCGATGACATCAGGACGCATCAGGACTCGAGCGCGCCGAGCGATCGCGGACTTGCGTGGGTTCACCAACCCCGAGCGCCAAGCCGCAACGCTGAACTACTTCCCGAGCGCGATGGAGAACCTCGGCGTGGCGGTTCCCGACATCCGCAAGGTGCTGCGTGCGACGCGCAAGGATGTGCGTGAGTGGTCGGACGACGACGTGCATGCACTCGCTCTCGCGATCATCGGGGAAGCGACGCTTGAAGGACGTCAGCTGGCTTACGAGCTGATCGCTTCGCGCAAGTCGCTCTTGCTCGCGCTGAAGGCGGCCGACGTCAAGCGCCTCGGGAAGGGCATGGACAACTGGGTCTCGACCGACGTCTTCTCGTGCGCGATCGCGGGCCAGCTGTGGCGCGAGCGCGTGCTGAGCGACGCCGAGATCCTGCGCTGGGCGCGTTCCCGCGACCGCTGGTGGCGACGTGCGTCGCTCGCCTCGACCATCCCGCTCAACATGCAGTCGCGCGGCGGGTCCGGCGACGTCGAGCGCACCTTGATCGTCTGCGAGCTGCTCGCGGCGGACCAGGAAGAGATGGTGGCGAAGGCGCTCTCGTGGGCGTTGCGTTCGCTGATCGCGGTGTCAGCGGTGGCCGTCGAGAACTTCCTGGCGGAACACGATGACGTGATCGCGGCACGGGTGCGGCGCGAAGTGCGCAACAAGCTGGAGACGGGGCGGAAGAGCGGCGCGTGAGTGCGTCCGCATGGGGACGATCACTCCGTCCGCGTAACACTGCCGTCGCTACTTCTCTTCGAGTCGCGACCAGGAGGAGCGCCCCGAAGCGACGGTCTCCACGACCATGTCCATCTCGTTTCCCGCGATGGTCATGACACCGTTGACCGTGGCGGTCGTCTCGCTCCAGACCATCGATCGGTGGAATCCTGCCGCGATGTCGAAGTGCGTCTCCATCGAGGTGTTCGTGTCCTCGGCATCCAGCTCGACGGCGACTTCCAGCTCCATTCCCGTGCTCTCGAAGATGACGGTCATCATGTCGATCATGTTCTCTTCGAGCCCTTCGGCTCCCACGCTGTACAGCATGTCCTCGGTGATCACCGCCAGCTGGACGCCGTCTTCCGTCTTCAGCTCGTCGAGCGTGCAGCGCCCTTTGCCGTCCATCTCCAGGCCCATCGCGTCGTAGTGGCGTGAGACATCCCACTCCGCGCCGACTTCCACGGGCTCGGCAGGCAGCAGGGAGAAGATCTGTGAGGTGAGCAGACCCGGAAGGTCCTCGGCGTCGAGCAAGGCGCTTGCAGTCGCAGCGATCATCTCGGTCACCTCGGTGTCCGTCGGCAAGTCGTGCATCGGGTCACCCTTCAGGCTGCTGCTTTCCACCTCGCCGGTCGGAGTGAGCAGCACCGTAAACTCCAGCTCCATGTTGTTCCGTCCGATGGCTTCGAACAGGTCGGTGACGTCGCTTCCCTCCAGCTCGGCAAGTTCGGAGTCGATCTCCGCCGCGACTCGAATCTCTCCGTCGTCGTCGCGCTCGCAGCTGAGTTCGATGTTCAGCTGCGGCGACTCTTTGCCCATGAAGTAGCTCTCCACGGTGATCGTGAGCTCCATGTCCCCGTCTTCAGTCACTTCGTTCACGTGCACTCGGTGCGTCGTCTCCAACTGCATGAACTCCGACTGCTCTTGGTCCATGGTGACCGTGGTCGTATCCACCGTGGACGTGGACTCGATCAGATAGTCAGCCCCGGCCGGAAGCTTCCAGGCCAGAGTGACGGCTTCGGCCGAGGGAGAACCGGGCTGCGAGGTGGAGCCGACGAGGAGCAGCGTCGTGCAGGCGATGGTGGTGAGATTCATGGCGAGCGTTGGTGGACGAGGGGAAGTGCGAGACCTGCAGGATAGTCGCTGCTTCGCGGGACGCGTAGCGCACCGAAGATCCTTCGCGGTCCTCGAGCGGCCGGACCGCCCGACCAAAGGAACGGGGCGGCGGCTCGCAGTGCCACCGCCCCAGTCTCCTGATGGGCTCGTTCCCAGCCCGGCGCACACGCTCGAGGCGCCGGTGTCCGCGGTTGCAGTGGATTCGTTCCCGGGGTCCTCGCGGGAGGGCGAGGTGGGGGTTCCCCGGGAATGGCCGCGCCACCTAGTCGCGACCTGAATCCAAAGCAGCCGTCGAGGATCGAGGGAGGACAAGCTAGAGCGCTTCGATGGCCGGGTCTGCCACTGGAATGACAAAAAGATGTACGCAGTTGCCCCAACCCTGGCTCGGGATGGCCTCTTGGGGCAAGCGCGTTGCTATGATGCGTCCCCATGAAGGCCAAGCGACAACAGCTCTCCCTGACCTCCTGGGGGCGTGTACGGGCTCGGCGCGAGATCGCCGCCGAAGGACTCGAGTACGACCTGCACCTGCACGAGGAGATCGAGCTCGCGCTCTTCGACGAAGGCTGCGGCGAGCTGTTTGCCTTCGACCACTCGCTACAGGTGCCGGAGGGGGGCGTCTATGCGGTGCACGCGGAAGTCGCGCACACCTTCGTCAGCCACCCGCGCGGGGCCGGAGTGCGCGCGCTTGTCGTGCACTTCCCGCGCGCCGTGTTGCAGAACTTCGACGCGCCGAGCTGCTTGCCGACGCGCAAGCACTCCGCGGCGGCGCTCGTCTTCGACGGACCCGCGTCGAGCAACCTACGCGCGCTGTTCCGCGACGTCGTGGAACTCACGGACGACGGCGAGGATCCCGTGCGCGGCATGGAAGTGCGCGCGGCGCTCTACCGCCTGCTCGCCGCACTCTCACGCACGCAAGTCGCCGGTCGCGTCCCGCGCCAAGAAGCGACGCAGCGCGGCGGCGCAGACGGCGCGCGCTTGACCGAGGTCTACAACTACGTCAATCACCGCTTGGCGGGCGAGATCGAGCTCTCCGAAGCCGCACGCCGCGCCGGCATGCGCACCGAGTCTTTCTGTCGATTCTTCAAACGCACGACGGGTCAGACCTTCACGCACTACGTCAACGGTGCGCGCTTGGCGCACGCCGCCCGCGAGCTGGTCGCCGGCAACCGCCCGGTGCTCGAGCTGTGTTACGAGTGCGGCTTCCAGAACGCTTCGTACTTCCACCGACGCTTCAAAGAGCGCTACGGTGTGACGCCGCGCGAGTACCGTCGGCATTACTCGGCGAACGGTGGGGCGCCGGGGCTGCCAGCTTCCGGCCGGTTCTAGAGCGTCGTTGCCCACGTGCGCAGCGTCGCGAGCTCGGTGCCGTTGACCTTCGAGCCGGGGTGCAGCGGCGTATAGAACCAGAGCGGCATCTCGCCCTCGGCGATCGCTTCGATGATCTCCTCGCCCAGCTCGCGGCGCGCTTCGGCGTCCTGTGTGCCCCACTCGGAGAAGTTGAGGTGTTCGCGGCCTTCGTCGACGTCCTTCGAGACGAGCCACGAAACCGGGGCCACGTGGCTGTACCAGGGCCAGCGCGACTCGTTGGAGTGGCAGTCGAAACAGCTCTCCTTCAAGATCGCGAGCACCTCGGCGGGCGCGACGAGCGGAGCGACGACAGGAGGGTTCTGATGCGACGGCCGGACCACTTGGATCAGCAGGAACAGCACGACGAGGGCGATCAGGATCTTCTTGAGGAGCTTCATGTGCGAGCGGAGTCTGGTATGGCCGGGGCGGACAGGCTTTCATGGACCGCCCGTCCAAGCAAGTCCCATGCGCCTTCTCCTCGTCAGTCATCGCTACCCGCCGGTCCACGCCGCAGGCACTGAGCTCTACACCGCTCAGCTCGCGGCGGGTCTCGTGCGTCGCGGTCACGAGGTGCGCGTGTTCACGGCCGAGAAGGACATCTCCGCGCCGGACTTGTCGGTGCGTGAGCGCGAACTCGACGGCGTGCGCGTCTTCGAGTTGGTCAACAACCTGCACTATCAAGATCCGCGACAGTCGTGGGAGCTGCCCGCGGCGGCTGAAGCCTTCGCGCGCGTCGTGGACGAGTGGAAGCCCGACTTGATCCACTTCCAGCACCTCTTGCACTTCTCGGTCGGTTGCGCCGAAGTCGCGCGCAAGAGTGGTGCCGGCGTGGTGATGACGCTGCACGACTACTGGCTGCAGTGCGCGCGTTTCGGCCAGCGCATCCACGTCGAAGGCACGGTTTGCTACGAGATCGATCGAGCGCGATGTGCGCAGTGCTTGTCGCACTTCAAGTACGCGCAGACCAAGGCCGAACAGAAGCTAGCGGGTTGGATCTCGGGGCTCAAGGAGAAGACCGGCATCGATCTCGGTCCCGTCGCGCGCGGTGCCGGTCGAGCACTCTCGCGCGGTACTGAACGAGCGCTCTCGCGCATGGCAGTCGAAGACGCGACGGCGCGCGATCAGCTCAGTGAAGAGCTCTGGACCGCTCGTCTTGCGGAACGCGACTACGACTTCCGCACGCGCCTCTTGCCGTCGATCGACCGCTTTCTCTCGCCCAGTGCGTTCTTGCGGGATCGCTTCGTTGAGTGGGGGATGCAGCCGGAACACATCGAACACTTAGCCACCGGCGTCGATCTGGAAGCCTTCGGGGGTCTGCCGCGTGAACCGCGTGGCGACATCGTGCGCATCGCCTTCCTCGGCAGCATGATTCCGGCGAAGGGACCCGAAGTCCTGCTCGAGGCGTGGAGCCGGTTGTCGACGGACCAGCGCTCGCGCGCGCAGCTCGAGCTCTTCGGCCCCGCTGCGCAACCCGACTACGCGCGCCGGCTCGAGTCGCTCGCGCAAGCCTGCGGCGCTGAGCTGCGCGGCCCGTTGCAACGCGAAGCCGTCGCCGCGCAACTCGTGCGCACCGATTTGCTCGTCGTGCCGAGCGTCTGGTTCGAGAACGCGCCGCTGGTGATTCTCGAAGCACTCGCCGCGCGCACGCCCTTGCTCGTTTCGCGTCTCGGCGGCATGGCGGAACTCGTGCAGTCCGGCGAACACGGACTGCACTTCGCGCCTGGTGATGCGGACGATCTGGCGCGCAACCTGGGCGAGCTGATCGACCGACCCGAACGCCTCGACGACTTCTACCGCTCGGGCGAACGCCCGCCGACCTTGGACGAGATGCACGACGCGGTGTTCGCCGTCTACGAACGCGTGCTCGGGGAACGCGCCGCGCGATGAAGGTCCTGTTCCTGGTGCACGGCTATCCGCCGGAGCTCTGCGGCGGGACGGAACGGCACGTGCAGCAGCTGGCCGAGTGGATCGCGTTCATGGATGAGTGCCACGAAGTCGTCGTCTGCGCGGGAACGCTGCACGGCGGGCCGGGGGCGCAGGAGAGCTGGGAGGAGTGCGCGCCACGCGGCGACGGCAAGCCGATTCGCGTCCTGCGCTTGCCGCGCACCGACCTCTATTACGACCACTGGCAGAAGAGCTCGTCGCCTGCGATCTCGGGCCGCGTGCGCGAGCTGATTCGTTCCGAGCGCCCCGACGTCGTCGCGGTGCACCACTGGACGCGCCTCTCGCGCGACCTCGTGCTCGCCGCCGCGCGCGAAGGCGTGCCCGCGACGGTGCACTTGCACGACCACTGGACCAGCTGCCCGATCGCGTTCCGCGTCAAGCCGACGGACGGCAGCTTCTGCGAGTCGCCCGCGAACGGCATGGTCTGCCCGCCGTGCGCCGGTTCCTTGCCGCCGTTCACGCCGTGGGTGAGCATGGAAGAACACTTCATCGCGCTCGCGGAGCGTCAGGCCGACATGCAGCGCGAGTTGAAGCTGGCGCGCATCGTCAGCGCGCCGAGCCGCGCGCACGCGGAGTCGGTCGCGCGCTTCATGGACGTCGCGCTCGACGCGGATCAGGTGCGCATCCTCGCGCCGAACGACTGCGGCGCGCTCGACCATCAGCCGGCACGACACGTCAGCGGTCCGCCGTGGGTGATCGCACACTGGGGCGGCCTCTCGCGCCTCAAGGGGACGGACCTCTTGTTCGAAGCGGTCGCGGCGCTCTCCGATCCTTCCGCGGTGCGCTTGATGCTCGCCGGTGTCGAAGAACGACCCGGCTTCCTCGCGGACTTGCACGCGCGCTTTCCGCAAGTCGCCTACGACAATCACGGACCCTTCGACGCGAACGATCGCCGTGCCGGGCGCCCGCAAGACGCGCACGCCGCCGTCTTTCCGACGCGTGCTCACGAGTCGTTCGGCATGGTCGTGAACGAAGCGCTGCGCTCCGGCTTGCCGTGCGCGGTCGCCGACATCCCGGCCTTCCGCGAGCGCTTGCGCGAAGGAGCCGGCGTGCGCTTCTTCGAAGCCGGCTCGGTAATCGCCTTGCGCGACGTCTTGCAGTCGTGGGTCGACGATCCGGCGAGCCTCACGCAGCTGCGCGAGCGCGTGGGGGATGCGCAGGCTGCGCTCGATGAGCTGACGCCGGGCAGCGGCTACGTGCCCGAGTCGCTCTACCGCGCGCTGCTCGAAGAGGCGATCGACCTCGGCCCCCCCGACCCCGCGAGCCTCCCGCCCGAAGACTGGTACTCGGATCGCATCAAGCAGCACGCGCTCGAGGAGTGGGATCGACGGTTGTCGGAGTGCAGCGCGCAAGACTTGGGTCTCGAGTAGCGCTGGGGGGATCCCATCCCGCGCCGCGGACGCTAAAGTCGTCGCCCCGAACGCCGTCATGCGCACCCTCACCAACACCTCCTTCTTCGTCCTGTCGCTGCTCGCCCTCCCGCTGGTCGCGGGCTGCGGCAGCAACGAACCGGCGGAAGAACCGCGCGGCAACGACACCGGTCGCGTCGCGAAGCTCGACGAGGTGCCCGAGAGCTATCGCAAGGCGTGGGCGGATTGGCTGCAGTCCGGCGAGGTCTGGGCGGCGGCGCGTGACGAAGCGCTCTCCGATCCGGACCGTCGTCAGGCGTTGATCGACAACTGGATCATCGTCATGGGTCGCTTCTACTCGGGTCGCGCGATGGCGCAGCGCGGGCAGATGCCCGGGCCGTTCAAGCGCGCGCAGCACGAGCTGGTCGCCTTGGGCGTCGAGTCGGCGCCGAGCTTGATCGAGCTGGTGCGTGCCGGCGACGAGGTGGCGGCGACGCTGGCGGCGGACACGATCGACCTGATGAAGGAGCCGCGCGTCTGCGTGATGGTGCTGCCCTTGCTCGAGGATCCGCGCGAAGCCTCGCGGCGTCGCGGCGCGAACTTGCTCGCGCGCATGCCGCACGCGAAGAGCGACGAACCGGCGGTGCGCGAGGCGCTCGGTCGGCTCGCGACGGACGACCCCGAGTGGACCGTGCGCGCGCAATCGACGCGCGCGCTCGGGCAGCGCGGGCTGAACGCGAACGTGCTCGAACCGACGCGCATCCTGCTCGTGCGCTGCTTGAACGACCCGGATCCGGCCGTGTACGAAGCGGCCTGCCGCGGACTCGGCCAGCTGGGCGACATCTGGGCGATTCCGCCGCTGATCGCGCATCTCGAGGCGCTCTTGCGCCGGGATGTGCGCCCCGCCGGCCCGCGGGCGGCCCAGGACGCGCTGCAGCAGCTGAGCGGCGTCTACCAGTCCTGGAGCCCGCTCGAGTGGGAGCGCTGGTGGCGTGCCGAGGGCTTCAAAAGGGCCTCGCGAGCGGGATCCGGCGCTCGGCAGTGAGTAAGCTGGCCGCAGCCGATTTCCGGCCTCCAGCTCGAGAGAACCCCCCCCTCATGGCCCAGTGGAAGATCCGTCGTCGCCAAGGCGAGTGCAGCGCGTGTGAGCACGTCTTCGAAGACGGCGAACGGCACGCTTCGCTGCTGCGCATCGACGCGGACGAACTGCAACGCGGCGACTTGTGCGACGCGTGTTGGGCGGAACACGAGGCGGGTGGCGACGATCTGATCTGGTGGTTCACGCACCACCAAGAGAACAAGAAGCGCACGCTCGCGCTCGACCTCGCGACGATGGAACGGCTCTTCATGGAGCTCGCCGATCGCGACACGGATCAGCTCAAGGAGGTGCGTTACTTGCTCTGCTTGCTCTTGATGCGCAAGCGACGCTTGAAGCTGGAACGCGTCAAGCGCGTGAAAGGCGCCGAACTGCTGGTGATGCGCCGTCCGCGTCGCAAGGAGCAGCTCGAGGTGCAAGTCTTCGACTTCGACGCGGACCGCATGGACGAGCTGCGCACGCGCCTTCAGGAAGTGCTCGAAGGCACGAGCTTCGAAGAGGGCGAAGACGATTCGATCGGTGACGATGAAGCCGGTGGGGATCTGCAGGCTCCGGTCAGCGAGGCGCGCGGGGCTGTGACCGCGGGCGACGAGGCCGCGGACGAGAGCGGGGACGGGAGCGGAGGCGAGGCCGACGATGTGGCCTGCGCCGTCGACGATGCAGACGGCGGCGACGATGCGGATCGTGCGAGCGACGCGGACGCGGACGCGGACGCGGATGCGGATGCGGATGCGGATGCCGCCACGGAGCAACCCGTCGCGAAGTAGGAGTTGGCGTCTCGCGTGGTCGGTGAGTTTGCGCAGCAACACTCTGGAGTGCTGAGAGCCGGCGTACTGGGGGGACGCGGAGTGCCGTCGCCGGCGTCAGCGGGCCTGGCTGCCTTCGGCGGGCGCCTCGCTGCGTGCGGCGGGCGCCTCAACCCGCCAAGCCGGTGCCCGGGACCGCGTCGGTCGCGATCGGCCGGTAGTGCCGTTTCCAGCCGCGACTGAGCTTCCAGCCGCCCCTCACGACCACCGCGCCATCCGCGCCGGCGACCCGATCCGGTTCTCGCCCGAGCCAGCCGTCGAAGTAGCGCGCTGACGAGAAGACGTCGGGGTCCTTCGGTCCCGCGTAGGCGTTCGACTGCACGGAGTGCTTGAAGTGATTGTTCAAGACGTACTTCAGCGCGTTGTGCACTTCGCGCAGCGTCTTGAGCACGCGGTCGTGGAAGCGTTCGCGGAACACTCTGCCGCGCCGGCGCCACAATGCGTTGAGCGTCAGCGCGATCCGGCCGTTGCAGCCCTTCATGCCGCGCGACAACGCGCGCTTGTTGTCGGCCTCGACGATCAAGTGCACGTGGTCCGATTGGATCGAGTAGTGGACGATCCGGAAGTCGGTTCGCTGCGCAGCGCGGATGCAGTGCATCAACGCGCGAGCTTCGAGCGCTTCCCGCAACCACGGCAAGCCTTCGATCAGCTTGATCGTCACGAGCCGCGGGTCGTGTTTTGACACGCGTTCGCGACTCGCGTGCGGTACGCCGGCCTTGCGCTTGGGTCGACCGGCACCCTTGCGGCGTCCGCCGTGAGTGCGTGGTTCGGGGAACTCGAGCTCGGCTTGTTGCAGTGTTCTTCGCACACTATGTAGAACGACTTGCGTGCGTGATGGTTCGCGATAAGTGCCGAATACTTGCGTTATTCGCTGAATAGAGACGGTTCTTGTTGTGCGCGAAAGTTGTCAGCGAGTCCCGCCGCGCTACGCCCCCGCTCCGCAAGGCTCCGCTCCGCGCGGCTGGTTATGAGGCCTTGTTGCTTCGTTGCGCCGTTGCGCCGACACACCTGGCGTCGGTCGAGGAACCAGCGCCGTTATCAAGTTTGCGACTCCGCTCGCGAAGGCATCCCTGCCCCGTGACCAGCCGCGCGGAGCGGAGCCTTGCGGAGCTCAAGCGAAGCGCGGCGGGACTCGCTACCGCCGACACCGCCGACACCGCCGCCGCCACCGCCGACACCGCCGCCGCCACCGCCGACGCCACCGACGCCGCCGCCACTCCCGACCGCGTCGAGGCACCAGCGCCGTGATCAAGTCTGAGACTCCGTTCGCGAAGGCATCCCTACCCGATGACCAGCCGCGCGGAGCGGAGCCTTGCGGAGCGGGGGCGAAGCGCGGCGGGAGTCAGCGACCGTGAACGCGCTGCGCCCTCCGGTCCGCTCGAGCTGCTCAGCTATCGGCCGGCCGTCGACGTCGGCCCGGCGTCAGAATGCCGAGGTCCGAGGCTCCCCGGGAGCTCAGCGGCCCGGGGTCCGGAGCTGGTGGCGGGGGAGGGTGGCGGACGGTGGTGGCGGACGGTGGTGGCGGACCGGTGGCGCGTGGTGGCGCTGAGCGAGGGCTCGGATCCGGGCTCCGAGGGGGCCCGATCGGCCGAGATCCCAGGTCCGGCGCGGGGTTCTCTCGAATTTGAGAGAGGACCTTGGCGTCTAAATCGAGTGTGGGGGGCGAGGAGGCCTACCAGATGTGGTGGGTCTGGCGGGCTCGGGGCCCCCGCGGCGCGCGGAGGGGCAGAAAGCTCCCGGGAAATGGATCCGAGGCGCTTGTGAGACGCGCGGTGTCACGGAAGAATAGGGGCGTGGTGCTAAGTGGTGCAGAGTGGTGCTGGGGTTCGACCCCGGCTGTTCAAGGGTGACGGGGATGTTCTACGGGGACTCCTTGCACTCGATGGACGCGAAGCATCGCGTATTTGTGCCCAAGCGCTTCCAGCAAGCGCTCGGTCGCGACGCCGAGGGGAACATGGTCGCGTTCCTGACCTTGGGCCTCGACGGCTGTCTGTTTCTCTTCTCCGAGGACGGTTTTCAGAAGGCCCTCGCGCGCATGGACACGCAGGCCTTCACCGGCGCCAAGGCGCGCAAGATGCAGCGGTTGTTCTTCTCGAACACGCACCGTGTGCAGCTCGACGCCTCGGGCCGTCTGCTCGTTCCGGAGAAGCTACGACAGCAAGTCGGGTTCGAGAAGGAAGTCGCGATGGTCGGCGTGATCGAGCGTGCAGAGCTTTGGCCGCGCGCTCGTTGGGAGGCATTCCAGGAGGAGAGTGGATCCGACTTCGATGAGTTGGGTGACGTGCTCTGTGGCGGCGCAGGGGACTGAGGGGTCCCGGGCGTAGCGGAAGTGAAGAGGAGATGATCGAGGCGATGGCGAAGCACGGAGGACTGGAGGAGCCGGGGCGCGAGGGGCGTTCTGTGCATACACCGGTGCTTCCGACCGAAGTCCTGAAGGGCGTCGTGGGGTCGAACCCCCTGGCGCTCGGGGGCTGGGTCGTCGATGGCACGCTCGGGATGGGCGGCCACGCCTCGTTGATTCTGCAAGCTTGTCCGAACCTGCGCCTTCTGGGCGTGGACCAGGACGAGCAAGCACTTGCACTCGCACGCGCACGACTCGCTGAATTCGGTGACCGTGTGCGGCTCCGCAAGGGTCACCTTGCGGGGCTCGCACGCCTCATTCGCAAGGAGCGCATCGGCCGTCCGATCGGCGCCTTGTTCGACCTCGGCGTGAGCTCGATGCAGATCGACAGGCCGGAGCGCGGCTTCTCGTTCATCGATGACGGCCCGCTCGACATGCGCATGGATCAGACGCGCGAGCGCACCGCCGCGGACATCATCAACGAGTGGGACGAGTCCGATCTCGCGGACCTCTTCTACTACGAAGGCGACGAGACGCGTTCGCGGAAGGTCGCCGCTGCGATCGTCGAAGCGCGACGTCGCGTGCCGTTCCAACGCACCGCCGCACTCGCCCAGCTGATCGCCGGCACGCTGGGACAGGGCGGCAAGATCCACCCGGCGACCAAGAGCTTCCAAGCGCTGCGTCGTGCGGTGAATGAAGAGGGGGAAGAGCTGCTCGGCGGCCTCGACGCGGCCGAACACTGGCTCGCGGACGGCGGCCGGCTGGCCGTGATCTCCTTCCACTCCGGCGAAGATCGCGAAGTGAAGCGCTTCTTCAAGGACGGCGCGCGCGCCGACCGCTGGGAGCTGCTGACCAAGAAACCGATCAGCGCGGATCACACTGAGCGACGGATGAACCGTCGATCCCGCTCCGCGCGACTGCGTGTGGCCGTGCGCAAGCGGCCCGAACTGCACACCGCGTCGTCGACAGTCTCTCGGGGCACGAGGGGAAGGCGATGACGCGGCTCTTGTTGTCGTTGTTCGTCAGTTCCACCGCACTTGCGGTGGGACTGGCAACGACATGGGTTCAATCCGGGAACCACGCGCACGGACAAGCACTTGACGCTCTCAAGCGTGAGGGCGACTTGATCCGTGCCGGCAACGAGGGCCTCGCGGCCCGCGTGATGCAGATGCAATTCGAGTTCGATCGCGACCAGCTCGGCGTCGAACCTTCGCAAGTCGTTGCGGAGCTCTCCGAATGAAACCGACCAGCTTCCGTTCGGCGTCCGGACTGCGCCCGGCGAGCGCGTTCCTCTTCGTGGCCGTGGTGCTGGGCTTGGTCGTCGGCAAGGCGATCGGTTACGGCGCGCTCGAAGAGCACACGCAACCGAGTCATATCAGCATTCACAAACCGCCGCGCCCCGACTTCGACCTCGTGGACCGCGATGGTCGCGTGATGGCGCAGTCGGTCGAGCGCATGGACCTCGTCCTGTCGCCGCGCTCGATGTGGCAGGCGCACACGCCCGAACGCATCGCCGACAAGCTCAGTGTGGCGCTCGGTCCCGACTGCGATCGCGACCGCTTGCTCGCGAAGATGTTGCCCGGCTCCTACAGCGGCGTCCTGCTCGCTTGCGGCGAACTCTTCAAGCTCGACAAAGACCAGGCGCGCCGCGTGCACGACTGGTACACGGATTCCGCTGTCGACGGCTTCCAGGTGGTCGCTCCGGTCAGCGGGGATCGCTGGGAACTGCTCTGGGAACCGTCTATTGCGCTGGGGGAGGCCGTTCGCGAACGGCACGCCGGTGAGATGGGTGCGCCCAGCCCGACGAATTGGAGTCGCTACCTCGCCGATGGCCTCGCGCGCGCTCTGTTGCCCGTCGAGAGTCTCGCTGAGGTTACCGACGACAAAGCGATGCGCAAGCAACGCGATCTCGTCTGGCGCGGACTGATGCGCAGCGCGGATGCGGTCGCCTTCGAAGGCATCGATCCGACGCGCGTCGACGAGGTGATCAACGTGCTCGACGAAGAGAAGGTGGCTGCTCATCAGATGCGCGTCGACTTTCAACATGCACGCACTTATCCGGTGCGTTGCGGCTCGGCAGAGCAAGATCCCTTCGAAATCCTGGGCGAGTGGCGGTACGTGAGCATGGAGCGTGCGCGCGAGATGACCGCGTTGCACTGGTCCGAGATGGAGCACGACGGTGATCCGGAGCGCGAGCGCAGTGCGTTCGAGCGTGAAGTGCGGCAGGCGCTCGATCAGGTGCATCCGTTTTGCGGGCTCGAGCGGCTCGGCGCACACATCTTCGAACAGGATCCGTGGCGTCAACTGCGACCGTCGTCGGCGCACTACGAGTACGACCGCTTGCAACCCGCGCGCGGTCAAGGCAAGCGTTACTACCGGTCGGACTCCTTGGAAGGGGAGACGCCGAAGGTCGTGACGACGATCGATGCGCGCCTGCAAGCGTTCACGCGCCAAGTGCTGCTCGAGGTCGTCGAAGAACACGAGCCCGCGGTCACGATGGCGATCATCGTCGACGTGCAGTCCGGCGAAGTGCTCGCCGTCGACGGCGTGGGGAAGCACGAGTCGGCGGAGTTCTTGCCGCTCTATCACGAGTACACGCCCGGTTCGACTTTCAAGGTCTTGGTCATGGCGACGGCGCTCGAGGCCGAGGTGGTCTACCCGGAGGAGGTCTTCGACACCTTCGACGGCACCTTCTGGTTCGAGGGCCGTCGAAGCCCGATCCGCGAGGCCGAAGGTCACCAGACGGGCAAGCTGACCGCACGCTATGGACTGGCACACTCGGTCAACGCAATCTTGGTGCAGATCGGCACACGCATCTCTGACACCTTCTTGCACGGAAAGCTCGAAGAGCTGGGCTACGGCGTCGAACCGCGGGTGGGCCTCGGCCGCGAGCGCGATGGACACCTGACCGAGCTGCCGTGGAAGACTCCGTACACCCACGTCTCGGTCTGCTTCGGTCACGAAGTCGGCGTCACCTTGTGGCAACACGCTGCGGGTCTGGCGACGGTCTTGCGCGGCGGCGAGTCACGCCCGCTCTCGTTGGTGCGCGGCATTGGCTTGAACGAGAACCTCTACTCGCTCGACACGGAACCCGGGAAGCGCGTCTTCCGCGAGGAAACCTGTGAACAAGTGCGCGAGATGATGCGACTCGGCGCGCTCGAAGGAACCGGCGAGGACTTGCAAGCGACTGTCGAAGAAACCGGCTCGCCGATCTGGTTCGGATCGAAGACGGGCACGACCGAGAAAGAGACCGGCGTCGTTTGTTTGCACCTCGAACAAGAGCGCAACGAACAGAATCGCGGTAAGCGATCCGGGGACAAGGACTTCGTCTCCTTCAGCTCACTCAAGTCGAAGGCCAGGCCGCACGATTGTGCGTGCTATGTGTCGTCGATCTGTGTCTTCGGGCGCGTGCCCGGCGATGACCGCGAGGTGATGGTCTACCTCGTCGCGGACGAAGCGCTGAAGAACGGGAAGTACGGCTCGAAGATCGCCGGACCTGCGGCGATGAAGTTGCTGCACGAAGCGCTCGGATTGACGCTTAACGGCGTGCCGTCTTGGATTGCACAGGAGCGCAACGGCGAGTCTGAGTACGCCGCTTGGCAGAACGATTACGAGCGTCCGTGGAACGAGCGCCGCGCGCCCATCGAGGCCGCTTGGGAAGCGGGGGTGGGGGAGTGATGCTGGGGACGCTCGTCGATCGTTTCGGCGGTGTGTTGCGCGGGGGGCTGGGTCGCGAGATCGATCTCGCCGGCGTGAGCCTCGACAGCCGCAAGATTGCCGCCAACGAACTCTATGTGGCGATTCCCGGCGTTTCCACCGATGGATCACGCTTCGCGGGAGCCGCGCTGAAAGCCGGTGCAGGCGCCGTGCTCGCTCCGCTCGAGAACGCCGACCTGTCGACGGCGATCGAACGCTCCGGTGCACCGCTCTGGTTGCATCCGCAAGCGCGGGGACTCGCGGGTCGCGTTGCGTCGGAGCTGCACGGTAACCCGTCGCACGAGCTGTACGTCGTTGCGATCACCGGTACGAACGGCAAGACGACGACCGCCGGACTTATCCACGACTTATGGACAAGTTGTGGAAAGCGTTCAGGCGTGTTGGGAACGGTCGGCAATCAACTCGCCGGCGGTCACTTCGAGGCAGCGACACACACGACTCCCGACGGTCCCGGCCTGCAAGCGTTGCTCGCACAACACGTGCGTCTCGGTGGTGACTCCATCGTCATGGAAGTCAGCTCGCACGCACTCGATCAAGAACGCATCGCAGGTGTCGAAATCGATGTCGCGATCTTCACGAATCTTGGTCGCGATCATCTGGACTATCACGGTTCGATTGACCACTATGCTGCAGCGAAGGCATTGCTCTTCTCTGCTCTCGATCACAACTCAACCGCGGTCATCAACGCAGACGATCCTCGCCACCAGGTGATGGTTGCGGCGGCCGCGAAACGACACGCACGCATCACCACCTTCGGTGTTGCAACGAACGGTACTGCGCACGTCGCCGACTTACGGGCATCTCAGCTAGTGATGAATTTACAGGGAACGCTTCTTACCCTGAGTGGGATGGGGTTTTCCGGGGTCAAGCTGCGGTTACCTCTGTTGGGTCGTCACAACGTCGAGAACGCCTTGGCGGCGACAGCAGCAGTACTCATGTCGGGTGCGAGTCCTTCCGCGCTTGCGGAAGGACTCGCAACCGTCTCCGCTCCTCCGGGGCGCCTCGAGCGCATCGGTGATGATGCGATTAGCGGCCGGAGACCGGCGGTATTCGTCGATTATGCGCACACGCCTGACGCCTTGATCCGCGTCCTCGAGGTGCTGCGCGAAGCTCTCCCGACCGGCAAGCGACTGTTCGTCGTCTTCGGTTGTGGGGGAGACCGCGACCGCGGCAAGCGACTTCTGATGGGTCGTGCAGCAGCGAGTCGTGCGGACACCGTCGTGATCACCAGCGACAATCCGCGCTCGGAAGATCCCACCGCCATCTGCGACGCGATCGCGGCAGGCGCGCGTGGAGCTTCGGCTGAAGTGTTCGTCGAAGTCGATCGCCGCGCTGCGATTCGGCTCGCGCTCTCGGCCGCAGGCCCGGGAGATGTGGTGCTCGTCGCCGGTAAAGGCCACGAGTCCACGCAAGTCATCGGTACTGAAGCCCTTCCGTTCAGCGACCGCGAGGTCGTGCTCGAGGAACTCGCTTGATCGAGAGAACCGGGTGATCCGCTTGCGTATTCAGAACATCGTCGACTCGACCGGCGCCGAACTCGTGCGCGGTGACGCAGCGCGCACCGCCGTCGGTGTCAGCACCGACACACGCAGCATCGAACAAGGCGCGTTCTTCGTGGCGCTGTCGGGTCCGAACTTCGACGGCAACCGCTTCGCATCCGCAGCTCAACGCGCTGGTGCCGGCGGGCTGTTGTTGCGCGGTCCCGCGTCGGAACTGCAGTCGACACTCGCCGACTTGCCGGAAGAACTTCCGGTGCTCGCTCACGCCGATCCGCGTCGTGCGCTGTCCGACTTGGCGTCGTGGCATCGCTCGCAGCTCAACATCCCGGTGATCGGCATCACCGGTTCGTGCGGCAAGACGACCACCAAGAACATCTTGATGGAGTTGCTGACGACCGTGCGCCGCGCGATCGGTTCGCCGAACTCCTTCAACAACGACATCGGCGTGCCGCACACGCTGTTCCTCGCCGACGAAGACACCGAGGCCCTGGTCGTCGAGATGGGCACGAACCATCCCGGCGAGATCGCCGCGCTCTGCCGCACGGCGCGTCCGACGGCGGGAATCATCACGAACATCGGCGCTTCGCACCTCGAAGGCCTGCTGTCGATCGACGGCGTCGCCCGCGAGAAGGGCGAGCTTGCCGCTTCGCTGCCGCGTGACGGCTTCTGCGTGTTGAACGCCGACTGCTCGTGGACGCCCACCTTGCGCGCGACGACCGCGGCGCAGGTGATCACCTTCAGCGTGGAGGGGAACGGCGACCTCGACGCACGCGACCCGTGGTTCCACTCGGGCGGCACGACCTTCCGCCTCGAGGGTCGCGAGATCACCTTCCCGCTACTCGGTCGGCACAACGTGCAGAACCTGTTGGCCGGGCTCGCGGCTTGTCGAGGTCTCGGCATCGAGCTCGACGAAGTCCTGCCCGCGGTCAGCCGCTTGTCCGGCGGCCACCGTCGCATGGAACGGCACGACGTTGAAGGCGTCACGGTCTTCGACGACACCTACAACGCGAACCCCGAGTCGGCGAAAGCCAGCGTGCGCGTGCTCGCCGGTCTGCACGGCTTCGACCGTCGCATCCTGGTGCTCGGTGACATGCTCGAGCTCGGAGAGTTCGCCGCCGAGCTGCACCACGCCGTCGGTGTCGACGCCGCCGCCAACGGAATCGACGAACTGATCCTCGTCGGCGACCTCTGCCGAGCGACCGCCGCCGGCGCGCTCGAGGGTGGGCTCGCACAAGAGCACATTCACCACGCCGCTGACGTCGACGAAGCCGCGCGCTTCGTGCGCGACAGCTGGCGCAAGGGCGACGTGGTGCTCGTCAAGGGCAGCCGCGCCGTCGGACTCGAACGCCTCGTCGGCGACTTGTTGGAGGGCCGCTAACCGTGCTACCGGGGATCTTCGACGACGCCTTGGGCATGCAGCTCTTCGGCTACGTCACTTTCCGCGTCGCGATGGCCGGCCTGACCGCGTTCCTCTTCGCCTTGTGGTGGGGGAACATCGTCATCGCGTGGCTGAAGCGTCACCGCGTGGTCGAAGACGTCGAGAAGACCGACCTGCAGCCGATCCTCAAGCCGGGCAAGGTCGACAAGCGCGGCACGCCCACCATGGGCGGCTCGTTCTTGGTCGCGTCGCTGCTCGTATCGGTGCTGCTCTGGTGCCGTCTCGACAACGCGAACGTCCTGCTGGGACTCGTGCTGACGGCCGGTATTGCCTCAGTCGGATTCGTTGACGACTTCTTGAAGCTCACGGTCAAGGACTCACACGGACTCGCACGCAGCGCGAAGATGATGGGGCTCGGCCTCGTCACTCTGTTCGTCGTGGGAGCCTTCGCGTACTACGCGCGCACCAACGGTCGCGAGACCTTGTTGCACCTCTACCCGCCGTTCTTCAAGAACCTCTCCATCCCGCTCGGCGCCAGCTTGATCGGCGTGTTGATCTTCGTCGCCTTCGAGTGGATCGTCGTCGTCGGCTGGGCCAACGCCGCGAACATCACCGACGGCATGGATGGTCTCGCGACGGGTTGCATGATCATCTCGGGCCTGACGCTCGCGATCTTCTGCTATGTCAGCGGTCGCTGGGACTGGACGAGCTACCTCTCGATCCCTTACGTGCCCGCGGCGTCCGAGATGGCGGTGATGGGCGGAGCGCTCGTCGGCTCGTGCCTCGGCTTCCTCTGGTACAACGCCTTCCCCGCAAAAGTCTTCATGGGAGACTCGGGCTCGCTGCCGATCGGTGCGTTGCTCGCGTGGATGGCGATCGTCGCGAAACAAGAACTCGTGCTGCCGCTGATCGGCGCCGTCTTCTTCGCGAACCTCGGCAGCTCTTGGCTGCAGACCTTCTGGTACAAGCGCAGCGGAGGTCGTCGGATCTTCACCTGCGCTCCCGTTCACCACGGTCTCGAGCGACACGGCGGCATCTTCCACGAGGGCGCGGCCCCGTGGCATGAAGTCACCGTCGTCGTGCGAGCGTGGATCGTCGCGGCAGCCTGCGCGATGCTCGGCCTAGCCCTCCTCAAGGTGCGCTGATGGCACGCTTCCGCAAACGCGCCGGCGCCGCAGTCCTCGGCCCCCCTGAACACCAGCTGACGATCTTCGAGCGGCTCGAGACCTTCACTCGTCGCGCGGAAGCTCCGTCGCCGACGCGTCCGGCCGTTCGACTGTTCCTCTGCGTGCTGGCGCTGATGGGCCTCGGCATGCTGCTGCAGGCGAGCCACGCGGCCACCACGCTGAGCCCGGCCGACTACAAGAACGAAGTCACGCAGCAGGCCATCTACCGCCTGCTGGGCGTCGGCGCGATCCTGTTCTGCGCCCGAATCGGCCCCCAGGGCCTGCGACGCTTCCTGCCGCTGCTGGTGGTGGGCGTGGTCGTGGCACTGATCTGCGTCTGGATGCCCGGCATCGGCGAAGCCCGCAACGGCTCCGCGCGCTGGGTCGCCCTGCCGCTCTTGAACCGCACCTTCCAGCCATCCGAGCTGGCGCGCATCGTGATGGTGCTGTGGGTCGCCGACCGCTGCACGCGGCTCGGACCGCGCCTCTTGGACTTGCGCCACGGCGTCGGCCCGGTGCTCGGCATCGGACTGTTCGTGATGGCGTTGATCGGAGCGGAGACGGACCTCGGAGGAGCGCTGCTCTTCTTCCTCTGCTTCGTCTCGACGCTCTACATCGGCGGCGCGCGCTTCTGGCACTCCGCCGGCTCCGCGATCACCGTCGGCGGCACGGCCTTCGTCGTCGGCATCACTTTCTTCGACTACATCCGCCGACGCGTCGAGATCTTCCTCGGCGTGTCCGAGAACGCGCAGGCGAGTGACGCCGTGCGCGCACTCGGATCCGGCGAGTATCTCGGCGTCGGTCTCGGTCAAGGCGGCTTCCGCAACAGCGGCATTCCGTACCAAGACTCCGACTACGTCTTCGCCATGATTGGTGAAGAACTGGGACTTGCGGGAACACTCCTCACCTTGGGCTTGATCTTGGCCTTCGTTTGGTTTTCTCTGCGCATGGTCCTCACGATCAAGAGCCGCTACCTCGCGCTGAGTGCGTTCGGTTTGCTGCTCTCGGTCAGCGTGCAAGCCATGTTGCACATGCAGGTCGTGACTGGACTTGCACCGCCCAAGGGAATGACGTTGCCGTTCCTCTCGGACGGCGGAACCTCCCTGATCGTCTCTTCCATCGCGGTCGGCCTCGCTCTCGGCGCGGCGCGACGGACGGAAGAGGAATCTCCCGCTACCACCTGACACCTGAACCACGATTCCGTCGGCACACGCCGACATGATCCCCGGAGCCCGCGATGCAGAGAATCGAACGCTACGGCGTCCTCGCCCTCGTCTTCCTCTTGGTGACCCTGGTCACCTTTGCGTTGTGGGACGATGAGTCCAAACCGGGGAACGAAGAAGTGGCCAAGGCTGCGACGGCCAAAGAGGCTCCCGTGCGCCAGCTCTCGCCCGCCGAGCGCCAGCAACGCGAGGCCCTGCGCCGCCGCGAGGAAGCGAACCGGGAACTCGAGCGTCGCAGGACCCAGGACGCGGCAAAGGGGCTGAGCCCCAAAGACAAGTACCAGCAGGGCAAGAACGCTGCTGATCTGGCCGAAGAACAGCGCCGCCGGGCGGAACGCGGCTTCGCGAAGACCGACAAGCCCGCGGTGGACGGCTCGAAGGCCTCCGGCTACCAGCTGCAGATCGGCGATGACTCCCAGGGTCGCCCCGGTCGCGATGCGGGCCCCCGCGGCGGCAACGTCTCGGCGGACCTTGACGTCTCCCCGAACAACAACTCGCGGCGTGAGACCGAAGCGGACAAGAACCGCCGCGCCCGCGAAGAGATGGATCGCCTCCGCCGTCAAGGCGAACACGTGGTCGCGAAGGGCGAGACGCTCAGCCAGATCTCGGTCGAGCGACTCGGCACGACGCGCCGCATGCAGGAGATCGTCGCGCTGAACCCCGGCATCAACCCCGACCTGCTGGTCGTCGGTCAGAAGCTGATCCTCCCCGGCGGCGGTACACCCGCTCCGAACGGCCGCGCTGGTGTCGGCGTCGCGCCCAAGTCGTCGCCGCAGCCCGTCGGCCCCGGCGGCAGCTACACGATCCAGTCCGGCGACGTGCTCTCGCGCATCGCCCAGGACCAGCTCGGCAGCGTCAAGTACGTGCAAGCGATCCTCGACGCCAACCCGGGTCTCGAACCGACGCAGCTCTCCGTCGGCCAAGTCATCGCGATGCCCGCCGGTGTCAAGCTGAACAGCGTGGCCACCGCGCCCCGTCGCTCCACCTCGAGCAGCTCCACCGCAGGCGATCGCCCGAGGGTGCGCTGATGGATCCGCGCGTTCGACTGTTCGTGTGGGCCGGTACTGCGTTGCTCGCCGCCGTCTCGCTCCAACCGGCGGGGGAAGTGCTCGCCGCCGACCTGCGCGGTTCGTCCGTGCAGACCCAATCGTCGCGCGCGGAAGTCGTGACGGTGGAACTCTTGCCCGCGACCGAAGAAGACAAGATCGAAGCTGCGCGTAAGCGCCGTTCCTGATCGATGTCGGCATCGCCCACGGCCCCCGGCCCTCGCATCGCCTTCGCAGGCGGCGGGACCGGGGGCCACATCGTTCCCGGGCTGCACCTGCTCGCCGACGCGCGCAGTCGTGATCGTGCGCCGTCCGACCTCGTCTGGTTCACCAGCGGCCGAGCGGTCGAAGAACCGGCGCTCGCCGGCCTGGCCGAGCTCGCGCCCGGCTGTGAACGCCTCGTCTTGCCGCTGGAACCGGCGGGGGGCGGAGCGCCGGGCCTCGCTCAACTCGCCCGTCGCGCGCTGCCCGCGACGCTCGAGGCCCGCCGTGCGCTGAAGGCGCACCGCTCCGAAGTCCTGCTGGGCCTCGGCGGCTTCACTTCGCTGCCGGCCGTGCTCGCGGCGCGCAGCTTGGGGCTGCCCTGCGCCTTGCTCGAAGTGAACGCGGTCGCCGGCAAGGCGACGCGCACGCTGGCGCGGCTCGTGCAGCGCGTCTATCACGCCTGGCCGGTCAGCTTGCCGGCCGCGAGCGGTTCGAAGCACGTCGTCTTCGGGCCGCCGCTCGACCCCGCACTGGCGCGCGGACGCGCGGACGCGGACGAACGCCGCGCCATCGCTCGAGCCGCCGGACTGCCCGGCGCAGGTCCCATGCTGCTCGTCCTGGGCGGCTCGCAGGGGGCGGGCAGCTTGAACCGCTTCCTCAGCGATCACTCGGGCGCCTTGCTCAGCGCGGGAATCGAGGTGCTGCACCAGTGCGGTCCCGGTCGTGCGAGCGAAGCTCCGGGCGAGCGCGCCGGACTCCTCGTCCGCGAGTACCTCTCCGATGTCCCGGAACTGTTGCGCGCCGCTGACCTCGTGCTCTGCCGCGGCGGCGCCTCGACGCTCGCCGAAGTCGCCGCCGCCCGCGTGCCCGCCGTCGTCGTTCCGTACCCGCACCACGGCGATGAACACCAAGCGCGCAACGCTCGCGGACTGGGCGAAGGCGTGCGCATCGTCCGTGACGACGCGCTCGACGCGGCGCTCGCGCAGGACCTCGTCCAGGCGCTCGGACCGGCTGGAGCCGACGATCGCGTGCGGCGCTCCGCGGCGCTGGAACGGGCTGTCCCGACCGATTCGGCGCAGCGCATCCTGGACGACCTCGAAGCCCTCGCCCGCCGCGGCGACTGATCGCTTCGGTTTCGCTCGGCGACGCTTTGAGAGCACTCGCCCGATCGGTTGAATGGACTGCGTTCCGAGGCTTGCGCGACGCGCGCGGCTCTCACTCGTCACCCTCAGCCCGCCATCCATGAAGGACGCTTCACCCTCGTCGTTGGTCCCCGGTCTTCCCGAGCACTTGCACCTCGTCGGAGTCGGCGGCGCCGGGCTCTCCGGAGCGGCGCGCATCCTGTTCGAGCGTGGACACACGATCACGGGGCAAGACGCCGCGGTGACGCCGTTCACCGAGAGCTTGCTCAAGCTGGGCATCGCGGTGCAGAGCGGCGAGTCGCCCGCGAAGCTCTCGGCGGAAACGCAGGGCTTGGTGCGTTCGGCGGCGGTTCCGCTCGACGACTCGCAAGTCGCGGCGGCACTCGCGACCGGCTTGCCGGTGCTGAAGTACGCCGAGCTGCTCGGACTGCTCGCGCCGCAAGGCCGCGGCCTGGGCGTCGCGGGAACGCACGGCAAGACGACGACTTCCTGGCTGCTGTACCACGCGCTGCGCGGCGCGGGGAAAGCGGCAGGTCGCGGAGCACCGCGCGCCGGCGCGTTGATCGGCGGAACCGATCGCGAGCTCGGCACCAACGCGATCACGCCTGACGACGGCGGCTGGTTCGCGATGGAAGCTTGCGAGTACGACCGCTCCTTCCTGCACCTCGCGCCGGCCGGCGCGGTGATCACGAACGTCGAGGCGGACCACCTCGACTACTACGGCACGCTCGAAGCGATCGAAGAAGCCTTCGCGCGCTTCGCCGACCGCGTCGATCCGAACGGACTGCTCGTCGTCGGCCCCGACGTCGCCGAACGCGTCACGAACGGCGCCCGCGTTCCGATCTGGCGCCTCGGTCACGAGCTCAAGGTCGAACTCTGCGGCGAAGAACGCGGTTGCTTCCACTTCCGCCTGATCGGTCCCGGCTGGGCCACGCCGGAAGTCGAGCTCGGCATCCCGGGTGCGTTCAACGTCGAGAACGCGGCGCTCGCGCTCGGACTGGTGATCGGACTCTGCTCACGCGAGTGGCACCTCGATCCGCGCGACGTCGCGGAACACGCCGCACGCACGATCGGCGAGTACAAAGGCGCCGGCCGTCGCTTCGAACCGTGGGGGACGATCGACGGCATCGAGGTGATCCACGACTACGCGCACCACCCGACCGAAGTGCGCGTGACCGTCGAAGCGGCGCGTCGCGTCTCATCCGGCGGTCCGTTGCACGTGCTCTTTCAACCGCACCAACACAGCCGCACGGCGCGCTTCCTGGGCGACTTCGTCGAGAGTCTGCGCGGCGTCGAACGCGTCGTCGTCGCGGACGTCTATGGCGCACGCAAGCACATCGACGAAGTCGGCGCGGGTTCGGAAGAGCTCGCTTCGCGTCTGCGTCGCGCGGGCGTCGAAGCGCTCGCCGGCGGCGATCTCAATAGCAGCCTCGAGGCCACGCTCAATCGGCTTCCCACCGACTCCACGCTCCTCGTTCTCGGCGCGGGCGACATCGACAGCATCCAAGATGATCTCCTTGAAGCACTTTCCCTGCGTAGCACTTCCCAACGAAGACCTGTCCGCTAGGACGACGATGCGAGTCGGCGGCCGCGCGCAGTGGCTGCTCGAACCCAAGTCGCCGGACGAGTTGTGTCGCGCCTTGGTCGCGGCGCGTGAACAGGGATACGAAGTGCGCATGCTCGGCGGCGGCGCGAACTTGATCGTGGAGGACGGCGTGCTGCCCGGCGTGGTGATCGGAACGGACTGCCTGGACCGCGTCTTCCGGCCCGAAGTCGATGCGACGGACGATCCGTACGCCGAAGACGTGCCGACGACGCGCGTCGCGCCGACGTCGCGCACCGATGATCCGCGCCTCGTCGCGTGGTGCGGTGCCAGCTTGCCGGGTCTCGTGCGCAAGGCGTCGGACCTCGGTTGGTCGGGCCTCGAAGGACTCGTCGGCGTGCCCGGACACCTCGGTGGGGGCGTGATGATGAACGCCGGAGGACGCTGGGGCGATCTGTGGGACGTGATCGAGAGTGTGCGCGTGCTCTCGCTCGACGGCGAAGTGCGCGACCTCGCGCGCGCCGACTGCGACCCGCAGTACCGCAACGGCAACCTCGGCGACGTCGTCGTGATCGCGGCGGTGCTGCGCCTCGTGCCGGACAACTCGCTGGTCGTGAAGGACCGCGCCAAGCAGTACCTGCTCGAGAAGAACCGTGTCCAACCGGTCACCGAATCGAGCTCCGGTTGCATCTTCAAGAACCCCGATCCCGAGCTCTCGGACGGCCGCAGCGCCGGGAAGCTGATCGACGATCTCGGCCTGAAGGGGCTCGAGCGCGGACGCGCGATGGTCAGCGAGCGCCACGGCAACTTCATCATCAACCGCGGCGGTGCGACGGCGGCGGACGTGCTCGGGCTGATCGACGACCTGCGGGCGCGTGTCGCGGATGCGACTGGAATCGAACTCTCGATTGAAGTTCGGCGCTGGCTCGCCGAGCGTTCCTGAGCCGATCAGTCACGACAGCGCACGCATTCGGTTCGCCATCGCTCAGTAGAGGCTCGCCGTTCTGGTTGCGCCCTCAGCACAGCGTCCCTCAAGTTTGGACTCCCGAGGGTGCGCAGGGGATAGTCCCTTGGCTAGCTGCTCAGGATCAGATGAACGGCTTTGCGAGGATTCCCTCAGGGGTCTTCAGGGTTTCGTGTGGAAGCAAGGCGCTCCGCATTTGGCTCTGGCGCTGCGGGGGGCGCCCCCTGCACCCCATCACCGTAAGCATCGACCTTGCAGCACCTTGGGTACAGGCCGATGCTGACGGCGACGGGGCTACGGGGGCGAGGAGGGCCCCGGAATGGGCTTTCCGGGCCAGTAGCTCTGACCAGGGCTACCCCCCGTCTCCCGGGTCCGTCAGGGCCGTTCACCACACGAAACCCGGAAGCCCCCGTGCCTTAGAGGCAGGGGCACGTCGGAACAAGATAAAACGAGTGGCCGCCTCCGCAAGTATCAGTGAACTGCGGCATTTGGGCAAGCGAAGCCCAGTCGTCACAACCTAGCTGCATGGGGGCTTCAGGGTTTCGTGTGGTGACCGGGCCTGACGGCCCCAAGAACGGGGGTGCTGGCAGCTTGCCTCGAGCCGCTGCCGCCAGTGTAGCCTGGCAGTCATGCAAGACCGCGATCTCTACAC